>Ga0224512_10002451_pt1 | contig 17003 bp, 15 predicted proteins | sample SF_May12_sed_USG_4_FD_169103 | JGI IMG/M metagenome (GOLD analysis project Ga0224512, IMG submission 169103) | Sediment microbial communities from San Francisco Bay, California, United States - SF_May12_sed_USGS_13 | ecosystem: Environmental > Aquatic > Marine > Sediment | place: USA...
CATGGGGATGCCGGTGTGGGAGCCGTCGTATGCGTGGAGGCAGCTGTGGCAGACCCCGCTCGCAGCCATGCGTATCCTGACCTCCCCGGGGCCGGGGTCGTCGAGGTCGATCTCGAGCATCTGCATCGGTTCACGGGGCTCGATCAGAACCGGAGCGGTGATCTTCATGGTCGTGTCGTCCTTCTATTCGATCCGAGATCCGGGCCGGTCTCGGTGTCGGAATGTACCAGCGGTGTCAGGAAAATGACGGCTGAGTGCCGATATCATGAAAGCTTTGGCTGGTTTCTCGACCGCCGGTGGGAAAGGTCCGGCCACGCTCAGGCTTCGAGACTGACCAGCCTGGCGGATCGGACGAGCGCAGCGGTATACGGATCCGACGGCTGGCTGAGGACGTGGGTCATTCGACCCGCCTCCACGATCTGGCCATCGCGCATCACGATCACTTGTTCGCAGATCCTGCTGATGACCGCTAGGTCATGCGAAACCATCACCAACGTCAATCCGAGTTGGTTGCGGATGTCCATGAAGAGATTGAGCACCTGGGCCTGGACCGAGACATCGAGGGCGCTGGTCGGCTCGTCGGCATAGAGCACTTCAGGGCCCACAGACAGCGCGCGCGCCACTCCGACCCGCTGAAGCTGCCCCCCGGAGAGTTGGTGGGGGAACCGTGGCAGGACTTCGTCGGTGAGGCCCACTCGTTCCAGCCATCCGGTCATCTCATCATCCGAAGGGATACGTCGTTCGATGGCGCGCACGGGCTGGCTGAGGGATTTGCGGATGCTCATCCGAGGATCGAGCGATCTCCGAGGGCTCTGGAACACGATCTGGTTCCTTCGACGCAACTCTCTCGGACGCGAGGCGAGCCAGTCCTCCAGGGGCCTTCCGTCGAACTCCACGTCGCCTCGTTGGTGGATCAGGATGCCGCACAGGATCCGCACGAGTGTCGACTTGCCCGAGCCCGACTCGCCGACGATCCCCACCGACGAACCATGCTCGATCGACAGATCCAGGCCTTCCAGCGTCCACGGGTTGTGCCGCCCGCCTCCGCTCGGGTAGCGGAAGTGGAGGCCACGAACGTCAACCAGTGGCATCGACTGCTCCTCTGGCCTGGTCGACGCCCTCGATCGGGTTCCAGCACTTGAATGAATGACCACCTCCGGTCTGGGAAACCTCTGGAGGTTGGGCGCAGATGTCCAACTCGGAGGTGCACCGCCCGCGGAACCGACAGCCTGACGGGAACTTGCCGAGTGGGGGCACGGACCCGCGGATGACATCGAGACGCCGACCCACGACGTCACCCAGATGCTCGTCGTCGGCAATGCCGGGGTTGGCAGACACGAGGGCCTGGGTGTACCGGTGGCGAGGGTGTCCGATCACCTGCGCCGTCGGGCCGAACTCGACGAGGTGGCCACCGTATACCACGGCCACCAATTCGCTGATTGCCTGGATCACCCCGAGGTCATGACTCACGAAGAGGAGGCTCATGTTCCGCGAAACGCTCAGCTCGCGCAGGAGTGTGAGGATCCCATTCTGGACAGTCACGTCCAGTGCTGTCGTCGGTTCGTCTGCGATCAGGAGCTTGGGATCACAGGCGATGGCGATCGCGATCAGCACTCGCTGCTGCTGCCCTCCCGAGAGCTGGTGCGGGTATCGGCGAAGGAGGGCCTGGGCGTCGGGGAGATGCACTTGTCCGAGCAGGTCGAGGACGCGCGCCCGAACCTCCCCACTCGAGAGATCCATGTGGAGTCGGATGGCCTCGGCCACTTGGCGGCCGATGCGCATCATGGGATTCAGTGCCTTGGCAGGGTCCTGGAAGATCACACCGACCTCGCGACCTCGTATCTCTGCGAGTCGCCGGTGAGACAGCCCGACCAGCTCTCGACCGGCGAATCGGATCGAGCCCTCGACGACGGCCTCGTTGGGCTGGAGCCCGACGAGGCTTGTAGCCGTCATTGTCTTGCCGGAGCCGGACTCGCCCACGATCCCGAGGCGCGTGCCTGCGGACAAGGAGAGATGCTCGATTTCGACGATCGTGTGAGGCCCGATGGTCACCTTGAGGTCATTGATCTCGAGTATCACAGAATCCCCGTTCGAGTGGCCTGTTGCGGATCAAGGATCGTACGCAGTCCGTCTCCGAGCAGATTGAAGCCGAGCACGGTGAGGACGATCGCCACGCCGGGGAAGAACATGAGCGTCGGCGCTGCCTCGAGTAGTGGTTGCGACTCCTGCAAGAGGCGGCCCCAGGAGGCCGTAGGGGGCTGAGCGCCCACCCCGAGGAACGCCAGTGCAGCTTCGATCAGGATGGCGGCAGCGAACATGACCGACCCCAGCACGGTCAGAAGGGGAGCGATGTTCGGCATCACGTGATGGATCAACACGTACCACTTGCTCCGCCCATAGGCATAGGCAGCCTCGACGAAGTCGAGCGCGAGGATCTGGCGTGCGGGTCCGATCGTCACGCGAGCAACGATCGGAATGAACCAGAAGATGATGGCGATGATGGCCGCCTGGTTGCCGGGGCCTGTCGACGTCGCCAGCACGAGAGCGATGAGTATCCCCGGAAGGGCGACACCGACATCGATCAACCGCGAGAACACGTTTCGCCAGCGGGGGCCGGCTCCGGCAGTCAGCAACCCGAGCAGGGCGCCGACGACGATGGCCACCGACGTGGAGAGCAGGCTCACGTACAGGGAATTGCGGGCGCCGACCATCAACTGACTCAGCACGTCGCGACCGAACTTGTCCGTTCCGAACGGATAGCCCGGACTGCCCGGAGGCTGGAGTCGGTCTGGCACAACCAGCTTGAGCGGATCATGAGGTGTCCACAGATATGAGAGCAGCGCAATGAAGATGAACGATCCGACCAGTGCCGCCCCGATGATGAGCGGGACGGGGAGGCCACGGAGCTTGCGCCCGATTCCGGGTCGTGCGCGCTTCGCCGGATCGATGTCTGTCAGCGCGCCCAGATCGGGGTCGACCGTTGCAGATCCGAGTGGGTGCAGATCGTCAGACAACGGCTTCTCCTCCTTGGCTGTCCCGGATTCGGGGGTCGATGAGGACGTAGGCGATGTCCATGAGGAAGTTCATGAGCAGAATCATCAGCAAGATGACGAGGATGAGCGATTGGACAACGATCACCTCGCGGCCGAGAACAGACGTGACCAGAAGTCGGCCGATGCCTGGTATCACGAACACGTTTTCGATGACGACCGTGCCCGCCATGAGTGACCCGAGCTGGAGAGTCCCGACGGTGACCAGCGATACAGAAGCATTGCGCACGCCATGGACGAGCGCAGCGCCACGCCTCGTGCGGCCCTTTGCCATGGCGGTGCGGATGAAGTCCTCTCCCATCACGTCCAGCATCGCCGAACGGACATAGCGAGTCAGGACCGACGTCATGCCGAGCGAGAGCGCCAGGGTCGGCATGACCAGTTGCTGCACCGAGCGCCAGAAATCCTCGAAGGGAGACGTGTAGCCGCCTGTCGGGAGCCACCCGAACTGGATCCCGAAGATCACGACCATGATGAGCCCGGCCCAGAAGGCCGGTATGGCGATGCCGATCTGGCTGAGCACGTCGACCACGCCGCCTCGGACCTTCTTCACTTGGATTGCCGAATACGTTCCAAGTGCGAGGGCCAACGGCGCAGAGAGGAAGAGTGACCCGAAAGCCAGGAGCGTGGTCGGACCGAGTCGGCGCAGGATCTCGTCATAGATGTCGAAACGGGCGGAGTAGCTCGTTCCGAGGTCTCCGGTGAATACGCCCCCGAGCCATTCGGCGTACTGGATGTACCACGCCTGATCGAGACCGAGCTCCGTCCTGAGGGCCTCGTATGCGCCAGGTGCCGCCTCCTGCCCGAGCATGATCAACGCGACGTCTCCACCGATAGATCGCAGGAGCCCGAAGACGACGAGCGAGCCCAGGGTGGCAGCCAGCAGCAGCGATAGGACCGACCGAGCGATCACGCGTGCCAAGTGTGTCTCCTTTCGGTTGGGCTGGTCTCGGCGAGTGACTCCGTGATGGACAATTCGCTCTCACACCTTGTGGCGGTGGGTCCAGATCTGGGGTCGGGCTCCAATGGAGCCCGACCCCAGATCGGTCGGCTGTCGCCGGAGCGACACCCGGCCAGGGATCAGTTATCCCAATGCAGGCCACCGACGTACACGTGCGGCTCCGGGAACCGATGCTCTCGGAAGCCCACGAGGTCGGAGCGGGTGAGTTGGGGGACGTTTGGTTTCTTCGTTGCGAAGATCCAGCCCTGATCGGCCACGTAGTGATGCAGTGCCGTTTGTGCCTCGGTGTATTCGTCGTAGTCGAGGATGCCATCGAGTGCGTCGATCAGAGCGTCCATCTCCTCATCGCAGTACTCGGCCTGGTAGTCGGGACCAAACGGCTGGCGGCCGCGGCCACAGCGGTACTGATCGAGTGACGCTCCGGACGTGATCTGGAAGACCTCATACTGGCCCTGGGTGTTCGTCTGGTCGAGCCACGTTGCGAGGTCCTGGCTCCTGAGTTCGATCGTGATCCCGATCTCGGCCATCTCGGCCTGGAAGATCTGGGCCATGACGGTGTGCCAGGCGACGTTGGCGAACGGGAAGTCGAGCACCAGATCCGTCGCCCCCGCCTCCTCAAGCAGTTCCATCGCTCGATCAGGGTCGTAGTCGTAGGGGCAGTAGTCGTCGTCCCACGGGACACCGGCCGGAACCGCCATGTTGCAGGTGTAGGTGGCGGTTCCGGCGGTCGCCGCATCGATGTGCGACTGACGATTGTGGCCATACTGGATCGCTTGGCGTACCCGGATGTCCTGGAATGCCTCGACGGCGGGGTTGAGGGCCCAATACGAGACTTCGGTGCCGGGAACGAGCGTGAGTGTGAAGTTCGGATCGTCTGCGATCGAAGACACTCGGTCCATTCCCTCGCCGATGACCGAGGCGACCATGTCGAGTTCCCCGCCGAGCAGCGCATTGAGGGCGGCGGTCTCGTCGGGAATGAAACGCTGGATCACCGTCTCGAAGTAGGGCTGTTCTCCCCAGTAGTCGTCGAACCGGTTGAGCGTGACGTCCTGGTCGATCCGGTATTCGCCGAAGGAGTATGGCCCTGTGCCGATGACCGTCGTGGCTGCATCGTTCTCTTCGAAGAAGTTCTCCGGGACCACGATTCCGGCGCGATTCGCGAGACCGGCAATGAATGGGATGCTCGCCTGCGACAGGCTGATCTCAACCGTGTAGTCGTCGACTGCCGTGACGCTCTCGACGACACTGAGCGGAGCTGACGCGCGGGACACGCCCGACTCGGCGTTCTTGTTGAGTGAATACACCACGTCGGCAGAGGTCATGTCGGATCCGTCGTGGAACACGACGCCCTCGCGGAGGTTGAGTGTCACACTCAGGCCATCGTCGCTGACGTCCCACGCCTCGGCGAGGAGGGGCACGGGCGTGCCATCCGCTTCGAGGCGGACGATCGTCTCCCAGACATTCTCGAGGAGCGGTCCGCTCACTGCGGTCAGGCCGGTCTCCCAGTAATTCCAGTTGGGCGGCTCCTGTGGATAGGAGTAGCGGAGCGTCGTCCCGCGCTCGTCCGGTTCGTCGCCGGCTTCCGTCGTGGCCGTGTCGTCATCGCCTCCGGTATCACCGGAGTCCGAAGCCGCGGTCGTCTCGGTCGTGGTGTCATCGGCGGTCGTGTCGTCGGCGGTGTCATCGCCCGAGCCACACGCCGCGAGTACGAGCACCAGTGCCAACAGCAGCGCCAGCAACGGTGACCGTTGCACCGTCCGTCCGCCTTCTGCGCCCTGTCTCCCGGGCTTCTTCCGTCCGTTCGGTATGGCTGTCATGGGACCTCCTGGGTTCTCTCCCTCAGCGAGTGCAGAGTTCGGATATTCTGCACTGCAGGCAACATAGCCATCATCGGATTGCCAGGTCGGCTAGAAAGAGGAAAGAATCGGAACCGTTCGGACCGGCTGTCGATGCAGTTGCCCGGGAGCAGGCGCATCCCGATCGAGCGATGAAGGAGTAGTGGGTCGTGGACATCAATTCGAACATGTTCGATCTGAGCGGGAGGACTGCGCTCGTGACCGGTGGAGGCTATGGACTGGGTCGCGCCTTGGTCCATGGTCTGGCCGGGCATGGTGCGCGGGTCGTGAGTGTGGCCCGGAGTGAGGATGCGTTGGCGGAGACCTTCTCGTCGTTGGGGCCCGAGCATCGCTACATCGTTGGGGATCTGACCGACGACGCGGTCTATGCAGAGCTGGATGCGATGCCCGAGGACATCGACATCTTGGTGAACAATCACGGCGGTGATCCGTTCATCAAGCCGTGGCCCGAGCAGTCTCCGGAGGATTGGCGGGGCACCTATGAGATCAATGTGGTGGCTTCGATGCGACTGATCCATCTGTTGAGCCCGAAGATGGCCGAGCGTGGTTTCGGTCGGATCATCAACGTGTCATCGATCTACGGGATCATCGGACAGGACCGGAGGTCGGCATCATCGAGGGGCGGGGCGGGTGCGTACACCGCCGCCAAACACGGGGTGAACGGCCTCACCCACTATCTCGCGTGTCAACTGGCCGGCGATGGGATCACCGTCAACTCACTTGCACCCGGAATGATCGCATGGTCGAAGCCCAGCGAAGAGGGAGCGCTCGTCAGGGCCCGGAATGCCGATCAAACGCCGGTCGGGCGGAACGGTCAACCCGAGGATTTCGTCACCGCCGTGGTGTTCCTCGCCGCCGAAGGGTCCGGGTTCGTCAACGGCCACGTGCTGGTCGTCGACGGCGGCTGGAGCATCTGGTGAGGCTTGGCTCGATCAGCGACCTTCGAAGGCGGTGAATCCGGCGTGGTGGCCGGGGCGGTCGGCCAACTCCGGGTCGAGCGTCGGTCCCAGGCCGATCCCTGCTGTACGGGCACAGCCCCTTCGTTCAATCGTGGTACTTGATCCACCCACTGCGGATACAGATGGTGGAGATATGCGCGGACCACTTCCTGCTACATGGCGATTGGATTCGTGGCGGCGATGGCCATCATCGCGAACGAACCGGTGCAGTCGTGCATCGTGACCGGCAATCCGAACATCTCCGCAAGTGAGGCAATCTTGCGCGACTCGGTGATGCCTCCCGCCCAGGTCGGATCGATCATCACGAGGTCTGCCGCTTCGCCATCGAGGACCGGTAGGTGCTCCCATCGAGTCATCAGATACTCGCTCACCGCGAGCGGAACCGAGGTGGATTCGCGGAGCCGGCGTGGAGCATCGGGCCGATGTGCCAGGATCAAGTCCTCGATCCACGCAGGAGGCAAAGGCTCCAAGGCACGGGCGATCCGGATCGCAGCAGGCAGCGACCAGTATCCATGTCCCGCGACCATCACGTCGATGCGATCTCCCACCGTCGCCCGGATGGCCTAGATCGGTGCGAGTCCCCTCGCCAGGCCTTCGGCGTCGAGGATGCTTCCACCTCGCTCCGGTGCCACGCGGTCGAAAGGCCAGATCTTCATGGCTTTGAATCCATACTCGAGGAGCTCCTCGGCGAGCTCTCCGGGACGCTCGAGAAAGCCCTGGAGGTCCTCCATCGCGCTCTCGCCGCTCGACACACCGTGGGTCGGCAGCCGGCCTTGTCCGTAGGTCGGGCCCCGCAGGTGTTGTAGACGGGGATCTCGTCTCGAGCCGACCCTCCGAGCGGCCGATGAACCGGTAGTTCGGCGTGTTTCCCCGCGAGGTCCCACAACGCCAGTTCGATCGCCGAGATGGCGCACATCTCGGCTCCCCGGGCGCCGGAAGCGTGCCGCCAGATCGTAGAGTCCTCGCCAGAGGCGCTCGATGTGCCCCTCGTCGGCCCCAGGAGCAACTGGGCCGCGAAGTCGTGGATGAAGCCTTCGAGCGCAGGCACGTGATAGGTCTCTCCGTGGTCGATGAGTCCGTCGGTCGTGTGGATGTTGAGGAAGACGAGGCCGGGGAGACCGATCGCACGGTCCATGGTGATGGTCTCGATGTGTCGGATGGTCAACTCGGTTTCCTTCCCGGAGGTGCGTCTCGGGCGCGTGGCGGGTTCCCGGGACAGGACGCCACCGACGCGTTCGTCGCTCTCATCAGGGCGTGCGCGTCCGGACCCGGCGAATGGATCAGGAAACCTGTTCGGCCACCTCGCTCGACAGGGCGACGAGGTGAAACCCGATCGTCTGGACCGCCTCGTCCGGAAGCCGCCACGAAGGACCCGAAACGCTCAGCGCGCCGATCGGACCGTCGTGGGGATCGATGATCGCCGCAGCCACGCACCTCGCTCCTGGCTCGTTCTCCTCGTCATCGAGCGCGTACCCACGTTCGCGAACGTGCTCGAGCTCTTCGAGCATCTCCTCGAGCGAGGTGATGGTTCGCGAGGTCTTTGCGACCATGTCGGTGCGGCTCAGGATCTCCTTGGCGCGGGCGACCGGGAGAGCTGCGAGCATCGCCTTGCCGAGCGCCGTTGAGTGGAGACGATCGAGGGCGCCCACGTTCACAGACGTGCGCAGCCCCTGATCGGACTCGAGGATGTCGAGATAGAGGATCCGGTCGTTGCTCATGACGCCGAGGTTGACGGTCTCGCCGTATCGCTCCCACAGGCTCTGCAGCATCGGGCGGGCTGTCATCAGGAGGTCGCGTGGGGAGACCGTGTCACGCGCGAGCGTCCGCATAGCCGGCCCGAGCGAGTACCGCCGGATCTCATCCGACGTTCGGAGAGCGTATCCCCGACGTTCGAACGTGTTCAGAATCCGGTAGGCGGCTGCTTTGTTGACGCCGGCGGCCGACGAGAGCTCCGCGACGGTCAGTTGATCGGACGACGCCAGCACCTCGATGAGGTCTAGGGCCTTGTTGAGCACGCCGACCTCACCGGGTGGAGATGCGCGGTCGCCTGGTGTCGAGTCGTTTCGCATTGTGGACTCCATGGTATGTGTTGTTGTCCCTGACACCACCTTCCGGTGTGCGGTCAGTGGTTGCGGCGCTGTTCGTATTGCGGCATACTCTGTCGCCATGCGAAACAGGGGTCAGTGATGAAATTCGTCCGGTTTGGAGCGCAGGGAAACGAGACACCCGGCGTCCAGTGGGACGAAGAAACGATCCTGGACATCTCGAGCATCGTCGATGACATCGGGCCGGACACGGTCGGTTCGCTGAAGACGATCGTCGAGCGGGTTGGAGACGGAGCCGGTCTTCCCAGCCTCGCCGTCGCAGGCGTCAGACTCGGGGCTCCGATCTCGCGGCCTCACAAGATCATCGGAGTCGGTCTGAATTACGCCGAGCACATCGCCGAGGCCGGTGTCGAGACCCCGACCGAGCCGGTCGTGTTCATGAAAGCCACCTCGTCACTGTCCGGTCCATGTGACGACATCGTTTTTCCTCCCGGGTTCGACAAGGTGGACTGGGAAGTCGAGCTGGCGCTGGTGATCGGGACGGCTGCGAGGTCACTCGCAGGTGAGGAAGAGGCGATGGGGCACATCGCCGGCTACGCGCTTGCTCACGACGTCTCCGAGAGGGCGTTTCAGCTCGAACGTGGTGGTCAATGGATGAAAGGCAAGTCTGCGGACACCTTCTCTCCGCTCGGACCCTGGCTGGTGACCCCTGATGAGATCCCGAACGTGGGAGATCTCGAACTCAAGTGCTGGGTGAATGGAGAGCTGCGTCAGTCCGGGTCCACCTCGACGATGATCTTCTCGCCGGGCCACATCGTCTGGTACCTCAGCCAGTTCATGACCATCGAGCCGGGAGATGTCGTTCTCACGGGGACGCCGAAGGGCGTCGGTCTCGCGACCGGCAACTACCTCGAGCCGGGGGACCGGCTGCAACTCGAGATTCCGGGGCTCGGCGTCCAGCGGCAGACCTGTCGACGAGCGTGAGGATCGAGCGCATCGAGGTCGTACCTCTCGAGGTTCCCCTTTCGCGCACGTTTCACGGCTCGTACTACTCGATGTCGGCTCGGGCGACGCTCATCACGAGGGTGTACACCGACTCGGGTCTCGTCGGCGAGAGTTACAACGGAGACGAAGTCCATTCCCAGCTGGACATCGCGCGGGTCATCACCCAGGAGATCGCTCCGAAGTTGAGTGGCCTCGACCCGACGATGGTCGAAGCCCGCTGGCAGGAGATGCTCCCCTTGACATTCGACATCCTCCGTGATCGACGACTCGTGCTGATGGCCATGGCCGCGGTGGATTCGGCTCTCTGGGATCTCGTGGGCAAAGCCGCCGACATGCCGCTCTACCGGATGTGGGGCGGCGCCAGCTCGGAACTCCCGATCATTGCGATCGGCGGCTACTACCGCCAGAGCGACGCCGACCTGGCCGCCGAGGTGGAGGCCTACCTGGAGATGGGAATCGGAGGCTGCAAGATGAAGGTCGGCGCAGCCACGCCTGAGGAGGATGCCCGGCGATTCATCGCCATGCGTCGAGCGGCATCGGGCGAACCCTTCACGCTCATGGCCGATGCGAACCAGGGATACTCCGTCTCGGACGCGATCGCCTTTGCCCGCTTGGTCGCGGACCACGATTTGAGGTGGTTCGAGGAACCGGTTCGCTGGACTGAGGCCGACGTCTGGATGCGCGACGTGAAGAACAAGACGGGGGTGCGGGTTGCCGCCGGTCAGAGCGAAACCGCTCGATCCGACGTGAGGCGCCTCCTGGAGATCGGCGCGATCGACGTATGCAACTTCGATGCGTCGTGGAGCGGTGGCCCGACCGAGTGGCGGCGCGTCGCCGGGCTCGCTGCTGCTTATGGGGTCGAGATGGCCCATCACGAGGAGCCTCAGATCGCTGCGCACCTCCTTGCGTCGGTCCATCACGGCACCTACGTCGAGGTCTTCCATCCGGACCGCGATCCCATCTTCTGGAACCTGATCGCCAATCGACAGCCGATCGAAGGCGGTACGTACCAGGTCCCGGCCGGTCCGGGGCTGGGACTCGTGCTCGACGAAGGCTTCGTGGAACGATATCGGGTGGACGGGTGACCGGCGCAGGGCAAGATTCGACCGATCGACTCGATCTGTGGACCTTCTCGGACGCCCATGTGGGCACCGACGCCAGCCACGGGCGCCGCAGCCTGTCTGATGCCATCCGTCACTCCGAGCAGGGCGGGGACCAGGGCGGTCCTAGGTTCGAGTGGGATCTCGCGCTCGACCTCGGTGACATGTCGGGTGGCCAGGCGCCTCCGCAAGACGACGAGGGGCGCGAGGTCGTCGAGCAGTTCAACGAGGGCCTGCGAGTGCATGCCCGAGAGCAGGTGTACAGCCTGGGCGGGAACCACGACCGGAGTGCGCCGGATGAGCCGGCCAACTGGTGGTGGCAGAAGTGGGTCGATCCGATGGGCGAGCATCCCGGGAGCTCGGGGGTCGATCGCTCCAACCGTCCATATCCCGTCGAGGGGACCTGGGAGCGGTATTCGTTCGAGGTCGGGAACATCCTCTTTCTGATGATGAGTGACATCAACGAGCCGACCCAGTTTCCCGGTCGGGGTGTGCTCGGTGGCAACCCCGGTGGGGTCGTCTCCGGTGAGACCTTCCGCTGGTGGGTGGACAAGGTGGAGTCGAATCGAGACAAGATCATCGTCACCGCACACCACTATGTCCTGAAGGACACCACCGTGGCTTCCGGAGACTGGGAGGGCATGAGGCGTGGCTCCGACGGTCGATGGAAGACCCACTACCACGGGTACAAGGAACTGGGGACTCCGCGCGGTGCGTCCTATCTCTACTGGGTCGACAGCGTGCAGGATGGTGGCGCCTTCGAGTCCTATCTCGCAGAGCACCCTGGAGCGATCGACATCTGGATGGGAGGTCACACGCACACTCACCCGGACGACCGCCATGGCGGGAAGTCGCACATCGAGAGGCGCTGGGGTGTGTGGTTTGCCAACATCTCGGCGCTCACGGCCCACCACGGGCCGACCAGCCTCCCCATGAGCAGGGTCTGGAGTTTCATCGGCGATCAAGCGGTCGTCCGTTGCTATCTCCACACCTCGGATCACGCCCCCCAGGGTTGGTACGACCCGGTCGAGCGGACGCTGCCGCTGGCCTCGTCGTTCCGATGGGGGGCGACCCCCCACCGTGACCGGGCGTGACATCTCTCATCCCTGACCGGGCGGAGTTCGTGTTGCGTGGGGGAATCGTGTTCGACGGAACCGGGGGTCCGCCGAGCGTCGCCGATGTGTTGGTGGAGTCGGGTCGGATACGGCTCGCGCCCCCTGGAACGGTCGGCGGCCGGGAGATCGTCGACGTCGACGGCCTCTCGGTCGCGCCGGGGTTCATCGACGTTCACAGTCATGCGGACCTGGAGGCCATCCTGTTCGGTGGCGATCCTCAGATTCACCACTCGCGTCTGCTCCAGGGTGTGACCACCGAGGTGGTGGGGAACTGTGGATTCAGTCCGTTTCCAGTGCCACCCGGATCCGACGACGAGTGCGCAGCGCTCCTGAGCATCGTCATGGGTGAGGGCGCCGAGACCTTCACGGATCTCGACGAGTACAGCGCCGCGATCTCCGAGGCGGGACCGGCGTCCAACATCGCCCCGTTGGTCGGCCACGGCACGCTTCGAGCCTCGGTGATCGGGAGCGAGGCTCGGCGAGCCACACCGTCGGAACTCGAGCGGATGGCGAGCGCCCTTCAGGACTCCATGTCGCTCGGCGCGTTCGGGCTCTCGAGTGGCCTGTGCTATTCGCCTGCCACGTATGCCGGGTCGGAGGAGTTGCGCGTGCTCATCGAGGTGTTGCGGCGCGCGGGCGGCGTCTATTCGACGCATGTTCGAAACGAGACCGATCTGGTGGCGGCTTCGATCGTCGAGGCAATCGATACCGTCCGCGGTACGGGCGTGCCCCTTCACGTGTCGCACCTGAAGGTTGCCGGTCGGAGGCAGTGGGGCGAGAGTCGAGGGATACTCGATGGTCTCGACGCCGCACGCGCTTCGGGCGTCGATGTGACCGCCGACGTCTACCCGTACACGGCCGCGAGCACGATGCTCCACTCCCTGCTGCCACCCTGGATCGCAGAGGGTGGCCCCGGCGAGTTGCTCGCCCGACTGGCGGACCCGGCGGTACGCAGGCGGGTCGAGTCGGATCTCATCGAAGGCGTGCCCGGGTGGCAGAATCTGGGTCAGGCCGCGGGGTGGGATCGAGTGGTTGTGGCCTCGGCCGGTAGTCGACCCGAGTGGGAGGGGCGTTCGATCGTGGATCTCGCGATCTCCGATGACCTCACCACCACCGACACGATCGCTCGGATCTTGACTGCGTGCGCAGGCAGGGTCGTTGTGGTCATCGAAGCGATGGATGACGAGGACATGGAACGCTTCTTGGGTTGGCGACACTCGGTGGTCGGCTCCGACGGGCTACCGCTGCCAGGAACTCCACATCCGAGGCTGACCGGAACGTTCCCCAGGGTTCTCGCTCGGTATCGGCACCTGTTCGATGGATTGGAAGGCGCAATCCACCGAATGTCGGGTGCGAGCGCCCACAGATTCGGGATCCCAGATCGTGGGTTCGTGAAGGACGGGCTCATCGCAGACCTGGTCGTGTTCGACACGGCATCCGTGTCTGATCAGGCCACCTACGCAACCCCCTGGACCCGGCCGACCGGGGTTCACCACGTCTTCCTGGCCGGTCGAGCCGCGGTGTGGGGCGGAGCGGTGGTGAATGCCCGAGCCGGTTCGATGCTGCGGCGAAGCGTCGTCTGACCCAATCGCGACCAGTGATCGGTCGAGATCGTCGCCGTGCCGTGACCGTACCACCCGATCTGTGGTGGTGTCCCGTTCTCGACGCGACGGCCGGCAGTCGCCCACATCCCGGGTCGGTTTGGTCCGCCTCTCGATTCCGTGAGGTCTTAGGATATCCATACACCACTCAGGATTGCTAGGAGAGCCTCATGCGGTTGGCCGTCATCCACATCGGCCAGGAGTCCGATACCTTCAACCCTCGACCGACCACACTCGAGGACTTTCGATCCTTCGGCCTGTATCGGGGCCGTGACGTCTTCCAACAGATGGCGGGACTCGGTCAGGTCGGCGGCTACCTGGACGCGGTGGCATCCCTCGATCGCGACATCGAGTCGGTGCCGATCATTCGCGCATGGGCGGGTGCGGGTGGAAGACTCGACCGGGAGGCTCACGAGTTCTTCCTCGACGCCATCACAGAGGGGCTCGCCGAGGCCGGGACCATCGATGGGTTGGCCCTGCAGCTCCACGGCGCGTGTGCTGCTGAAGGCGAAGACGACGTCGAGGGAAGGCAGCTGGAGGTGTGCAGGGACGTCATCGGCGATGGTGTCCCCATCGTCCTCTCCCTCGATCATCACGCCAACATCACGAAGAGAATGGTTGCCCTCAGCGACGCCATCGTCGGGCATCGCACGCAGCCGCACGATCCGTTCGACACCGGCAGAATCGCCGCCCAGCTCCTCGTCCGCATCGTGGCGGGAACGGTCTCGCCGACCATGGCGTGGCGCAAGCTCCCGCTCCTCTCCCACCAGGAGCAGTACTTGACGTCCCAGGGCCCCATGAAACAGTGGTTCGACCGTGCCAGACACCTCGAGTCCGAGGTGGGAGCCGTCCAGATCTCGAACTTTCCGATGCAGCCTTGGCTCGACGTCTCCGAGGCAGGTTGGGCGACGGTCGTCGTCACCGACGATGACCGCGATCTCGCCGAGTCCGTCGCCGATGATTTGGCAGATCTCGCCTGGTCCCTGCGAGAGGAGTTCCAGAGGACCGAAAGCATCCCGGTCGATGACGCGATCAGGGAGGCAGATCGCACCTCCGCCCTGACGATCTTGAGCGACACCGGGGACTCGGTGTTCGGTGGCGCTGTGGGTGACTCCAACGTCATTCTGGAGGCGGCGCTCCGCCTCGGAATCTCGAACAGGATGATCATGCCTCTGGTGTCACCTGCCACGGTGGACGTGCTCGCCTCCGCAGGTGAGGGGGCGACCGTGACCGTCCAGGTCGGTGGCGACACCGTGCCGATCTTCGAGCCGCTGGAAGTCACAGGCGTCGTACGTTCGCTCGCTTCGGGGCCGATCGACATCATCGAGCACTCCCAGCGGCAGGTCGACATGGGCAGAACCGCAATCTTCGAGGTTGGCGCCGTCACGATCCTCGTCAGCGAACTGCGCGGAGTCGGCGGCAACGTTCCGGAGGTCTACCGCGCCAACGGGGTGGAGCCAGAGGATTACGGGATGGTGGTCCTCAAGACTGCGTCCAACTTCCAGTACTTCGCACCGATCGCCGACCGCGTGATTCGGGTCGACACGCCGGGACCCACGCAATCGGACATCGGCGGCTTGGAGTGGCATCGCGTGCCGCGCCCGATCTACCCACTCGATTCGACGATGAACTGGGAGAGCAGATCGAAGTGAGCTCCGATTGGACGATCGCCGCGGCGGGTGATGCGCTGATCACCCATCGGATCACCCAGCACGACCGTGCAGAAGATCCCCGGTTCGGCGCGCTGGGGAAGCTCATCGAATCCGCCGACGTATCGACCGTCAATCTCGAGACGAGTGTCTTCGACCTGAGGTCGTTCGCCGGGTGGCCCGCCGCCGAACGCGGCGGCAGCTACCTGGTTGCACCTCCAATCGTCCTCGACGAGCTTCTCGACCTCGGGTTCCGGCTCTTTGCGAGAGCGAACAACCACGCCGGCGACTGGGGTATCGAAGGCATGCTCGCGACCACCGCAGAGCTCGATCGGCGCGGGATGGCCCATGCCGGTGTCGGTATGCATCTCGCTGACGCATCGGCACCGGTGTACATCGATACCGTCGGAGGCAGGGTGGCCATGATCAGTCTGACCACGACATTCCCTGTCTCCTCCAAGGCCGGTGACCAGCGACCGGACATCGTGGGTCGACCGGGCTGCAATGGCATCTCGCTCACCCGTCGCCTCCAACTATCCACGGGTCTCTACGACGAGATGACTCGCGTCGTCGACGCTCATGGAGACCCTTCTCTGTTCGATCGGAGCAATCTCGGGATCTCGCAGGGCACGGAGAGCGCGATCGTGGAGCATCCATCGCCCTCCGATGTCGACCGGGTGCTCGCCGAGATCGACAAGGCGAACGCGCTCGCCGATCTCGTTCTGGTGCACGGACACACACACGAGCCGGCGAATCACGTCGTTGCACCTCCCGGCTGGCTCGGTGATCTCGCTCGGAGGTGTATCGACGCAGGAGCTCATGCCTACATCGGACACGGTCCCCACCAGCTCCGGGGCATCGAGATGTATCGAAGTCGGCCCATCTTCTACAGCCTCGGCAACTTCATCGTCCACAGAGACACTCAGGAGCCGCTTCCGGCCGATCAGTATGCGGTCTTCGGGCTCGATCAGCAGGCTTCCCACCCCCACGAGTACTACGCCGCCCGAGACCAGAGCAAACACCGCATGAGCATGACCACCCCCGAATACCACGAATCCGTGGTCCCGGTCATGCGCTTCTCCGATGGCGAACTCGTCGAGATGGACCTCCACCCGATCGAACTGTGCGTCGACGGCTCACCAGGAAGTCGTGGCACACCTCGAATGGCCGAGCCCGCCCACGCAACACGGATTCTCGGACGCATGGCTGGGCTGGCGCAGGAATTCGGATTCACCTTCGACATCCGAGACGGGAAAGGGCGCTGGAGGACGGGCGCCGGAAAGGCCGGTACATGAGGATCGGGCTCGTATGGATCTCTCAGGAGACCGACACATTCAATCCGACTCCGACAACGATCGAGTCTTTCGCGGCGTTCGGCATCGACCGAGGTGATGCCATCATCGAGAAGCTCGGCGCCGTTGGCATGATCGGCGGATACATGCAAGCGGCGCGTCGTCGCAAGGACGTCGAGACTGTTCCCATCTTCAAAGCCCGATCCGTCGCCGGAGGCCGGCTATCGGCCGACACGCTCGCATTCTTGACCGACGAGCTCGAGCGCGGCCTTCGATCTGCAGGTCGCCTCGATGGTCTCGCTCTCCAGCTGCACGGCGCATGTGCCGCCGAGGGAGTGGACGACGTCGAAGGACACCTCCTCGGGACCGC
>Ga0224512_10002452_pt1 | contig 17002 bp, 16 predicted proteins | sample SF_May12_sed_USG_4_FD_169103 | JGI IMG/M metagenome (GOLD analysis project Ga0224512, IMG submission 169103) | Sediment microbial communities from San Francisco Bay, California, United States - SF_May12_sed_USGS_13 | ecosystem: Environmental > Aquatic > Marine > Sediment | place: USA...
CACCACCGGAGCGACCTACGCGGCCCGGATCACCTCCAGCGAAGCTGAGCTGAGTGCCACCCGGTCTTCGCAAGAACTGCTTCGGGCGGTGCGGGCGTATTCGCCACGACCCGGAGCAAGGTTTGGCGGTGGGGCGCTGAAGGTGTGGAGAGCCGGGCCAACGGAACTCGACCGCGAGGCTCCGGGCCGGCTCTTTCTCGACGGCGACCGCCTGTACCTGGGGACGGCCGAACGCCCGATCGAACTCATCGAGGTTCAGGTCCCCGGGGGTAGGCGGATGCACGGGGTGGCGTGGGCGCGGGGACGGCAAGGCGAACTCGGTTGGCTGCCCTGAAACCCGGCGTTGCGGCACGAGCGGCAGCCCGCAAGATCGTCACCCGGGTGCTCAGGTCGGGTGCATACTCCAATCTCGTTGTGCGTTCCGAAACCCGGAACTTGCCGGATCGCGACGCCAACCTCGCCCAGCGGCTCGCCTACGACACTCTTCGCAACTTGTTGCGAGTCGACCGCGTGATCGAAGCAGTGAGTTCTCGATCTCTCGACAAGATTCAGGACCAGGTGCTCGACACACTCCGGGTGGGTGTGAACGAGGTGCTGTTTGCCCGAACGTCCGACCACGCGGCCGTTGACTGCACGGTCGAGGTCGTACGCTTGCTCCAACCGGGGGCTACCGGATTCTGCAACGCCATTCTCCGCTCAGTGGTCCGCGACGGTGAGCCACCCCTTCCGGAGGATGCCCGCGGCGATGCTCTGCGGTTGGGTCAGCCGTTGTGGATCTGGGAACTTCTGGCGGAGGCCTGGGGACCTGATGAGGCAGGCAGATTCCTGGGCGCCTCGCAGTCGGATGCACCACGAACCGTCAGGCTGCGCGGAGGCGAGCCTCCCGTTGATGCAGTCCCGGTGCCGGGTATCGCCGGTGCCTACGCACTGTCGAGTACGGCGGACTTACCGAACCACATGGAGATCCAGGATGGAGCTTCGATTGCGGTCGGCCTGGCGCTGGAGCCGCAACCGGGGGAACGGATCCTCGATCTGGCGGCTGCTCCGGGAGGCAAAACACTGCATATCGCCGATCAGTTGAAGGGGACGGGTCTGATCGTGGCGTCCGATCTTCACCCTCGACGGGCGGCGGCGGCGGCTCGTCGCCTTGAAGGCAGCCTGGTTCAGTGGTGCGTGGCCGACGGACGCAGAACCCCCTACAAAACAGGGTCGTTTGATCGGGTGTTGCTTGATGCACCATGCTCCGGGTTGGGGACATTGCGACGGCGGCCGGAGGTTCGATTTCGGGTATCACTGTCCGGGTTGGGAGAGCTGTCTGTGGTCCAGAGGCTGATGCTCGAGGAGGCACTGCGGGTAGTGAAACCAGGCGGCACGGTCGTCTATTCGGTGTGCACGGTCACCCCGCAGGAGACCACCACAGTGATCGAGGATCAACAGACGGAACCGATCGTCGGTCTGCCTGGTCGTGCCTGGGGTGGAGGCTGGCTGTTGGGGCCTCACCTCTCGGGAACCGACGGCATGTTCATAACCAGAATCCGGGGATAGGCTGGGTACACTCGCCCGATGAAGCCCGTCCAGATCGCCCCATCGTTGCTGGCCGCCGACTTCGCCCGCCTTGGAGAAGACGTGCAGCGCATCGAAGCGGGCTGCGATATGCTCCATCTCGACGTCATGGACGGCCATTTCGTTCCCAATATCAGTTTCGGGATGCCGGTGATCGCCTCACTGCGGGCGGCCACCTCCTTGTATTTCGATTGTCACCTGATGACCACCAATCCCGATATCTATCTCGAAGACCTCAAGGAAGCCGGCGCCGATCTGGTAACGGTCCATATCGAGGTGGTCCCCAATCCCACCCGAATCGCTGCACAAGCCAGAGGAACAGGGCTCGACTTCGGTCTGGTGATCAGTCCGGATACTCCTTTTGCCGCCGTGGAACCCTTTGTCGAATTGACCGATCTGCTGCTGGTCATGTCCGTGCATCCCGGTTTCGGCGGCCAGTCGTTCATGTCGGGAGTTCTCCCCAAAGTGGAGGCCGCCAGAAAGTTCATTGATTCCCATGCACTTTCGGTCGATATACAGATTGACGGCGGCATAACCGACCAGACCGCGCCCCTAGCCCGGAAGGCCGGTGCAAACGTCTTTGTTGCCGGGACGGCGGTCTTTCGAGACCCCGACCCGGCCGGAGCCGTCCGTCGTCTGAGAAACGCGATCGAAGCTGTGGAGTGAAATGCCCGAACGAATCCTGGTGGCAGACGACGACCCGGACATCCTTCAGTTCGTAAGGGTCAACCTGGAGCTGGAGGGTTTCGAGGTCGACGTGGCTCACGACGGGAAGGAGGCTATTGCCAAGGTAATGGCTTCTCCGCCCGACCTGGTGCTGCTCGACGTGATGATGCCCGAAATGGATGGACTGACTGCTCTCCGCCGGCTTCGCATGCACCCCGCCGCGACCAACACCTCCGTGATTCTCTTGACGGCCAAGACCTTGCCCGAAGACCGGGTGCGAGGTCTGGAACTCGGAGCCGACGACTATGTGACCAAACCCTTCGACGTCGATGAGCTCATGGCGCGGGTCAAGGCGGTGTTGCGGCGCACCCAGGCAATGCGGGATGTTTCCCCACTCACGGGTCTCCCCGGCAACTTCCGGATCTCCTCAGAGTTGGAACAACGGATCCTGGCGGGAGGACCTTTCGCCGTGGTTCACGCAGATCTTGACAACTTCAAAGCGTTCAACGATCACTACGGCTTCATGCGCGGGGATCAGGTAATCAAATTCACCGCTCACGTGATGCTGGAAGCTGCTGCGGAGATCGGAGATCCCACTACCTTCGTCGGCCACGTCGGTGGCGATGACTTCGTTGCCACCGTAAACACGGATCTCGTCGAAGACTATTGCAAGGCCGTTATCAGGATATTCGATGACGGCATCCTCGATCTGTACGACACCGCCGACGCGCTGCGTGGGTACATCGAAGTCGCCGATCGGCGCGGCGAACAACACGCGTTTCCCATTGTTTCGTTCTCGCTGGGCGTCGCCACGAACTTGACTCGGACCATGACGACGCAATGGGAGGCATCGGCGATTGCCGTAGAAATGAAGGAGTTTGCGAAGCAACGCACCGGCTCGAGCTACGAAATCGACCGCCGGGTCACATAACCTCCCCCCTGCGAGCGAAGCGAGCGAGGAGGGGGGGAGGTGGTTCTCGCCGGAGGCGAGAAGCGGAGGGGGGCTGGTTCCCACCAACCGTGCGAGGCGCGAGGCGAAGCGAGCGGGAAGCGGAAGGGCGCCCGTTCTCAACCAGCCGGGTCCGCTCCATTTCGGCCGAAAACGGCTCGGGAGTAGAATCAGATCTGATAGCCCACCTTCAGGGCAGGGTGTAATTCCCGACCGGCGGTGAAAGCCCGCGAACCCCGCCAAGGGGTTGATCCGGCAATTTCCCGGAGCCGACGGTGAGAGTCCGGATGGGAGAAGGCGGGTGGCTCATCGCCGCGCGCGTGCATTCCCATCGGAAAGGACATGATGGAGCGCGTGGATAGCGAGATGATGGCAGCAGCAATTGCGGCCGCAAGGGATCACTACCCACACCCCAACCCGCGGGTGGGAGCAGTGGTGGTCACCGGGGATGGCCGGGTGGTCGGCCGAGGCGGCCATAGCGGTCCGGGATCGCCACACGCTGAGGTGCTGGCCCTCGCCGAGGCCGGGCCGGCGGCCCGAGGTGCCTCTCTCTACGTAACGCTCGAACCCTGCGCCCATTACGGCCAGACGCCACCTTGCACCGACGCGATAGTCGCCGCCGGAATTGCCCGTGTAGTAGCGGCACTGGAGGATCCGGACTCCCGGGTGGGGGGGCGAGGCTTTGCAGCCTTGCGCGGGTCGAATGTCGAAGTGGTGACCGGCGTCGAGAGTGCCCAGGCTCAGGAGCTCGACCCGGGGTATTTCCAGCATCGCAGGACGGGGCGACCCCGGGTCACCCTGAAGGCGGCTATGACCCTCGATGGACAAGTCGCCGCTGCCGACGGAACGTCACAATGGATCACGTCGATCGATGCTCGCCGGGACGCCCACCTTCTGCGTTCTGCACATGACGCCGTCATGATCGGCGCCGGAACTCTCCTGGCAGATGATCCGGCGTTGACGGTCCGTCTAGACGGCTTTGTTGGCCCGCAACCCCTACCCGTCGTCGTGGCCGGTCTTCGGCCGGTGCCGACCGTCCGACACGTCTTCGAGCGGGCTGCCCTGGCGTTCTCACCCCACGAACCGCACATACCCGCGGAGGTGGTCGTCCTGCCCGACTCGAGCGGACAACAAGTCGATCTAGCCGCCATGCTCGATGTTCTCGGGAGTCGGGGCATCGTAGATCTTCTCGTCGAGGGAGGACCGCAGCTGGCAACCAGTTTCTGGAGGCTGGACCTGGTCGATCATGGCGTCCTGTATCTAGCCGGCGCCCTGGCCGGGGGGAAAGGTCGCGGCATGTTCGACGGTTCCTTTCTCAACCTCGCGGATCTGCAGGCGGTGCATTTCACAAGAATCGAACAGATTGGTCCCGACATCCGGATCGACTTCGAAAAGGCCGCTTGATGTTTACCGGAATCGTTGAGGAAATGGGACGAGTAGTACGAATGCTTCCTGCGGACCAGGGTGTGCGGATCGAAGTCGATGGTCCCTTGGTTTCGAACGGATTGCGGGTGGGGGATTCGGTGGCAGTAAACGGCGTGTGTTTGACCGTCGTTGCCACGACACCCACCGGGTTTGCGTCCGACGTGGTCAAGGAGACCCTCGACCGGACCAACCTGGGGGCGCTAAGGCCCGGTTGGTCGGTCGACCTGGAACGTCCTATGAAAGCTTCGGGGCGGTTCGACGGTCACATCGTGCAAGGTCATGTCGATGGGGTCGGACATGTGGCGAGCCTGACACCCGAGGGTGACGGAGTTCGGATGAAGATCACCATTCCCGGGAACCTGGAACGCTTCGTCGTCGAGAAGGGATCCATAACCATCGACGGGGTGAGCCTCACGGTCGCCGGACTCATGAAGGGCGGTTTCGAGGTTGCCCTCATCCCTCACACACTTGCGGTCACCGTACTCGGCAAACGAGCCCCGGGGGATCAAGTGAATCTCGAAGTGGATGTGATCGCCAAATATGTCGAACGATTGCTGGGAGAGCGAACATGATGTTTGCCTCGATCGAAGCAGCAATCTCGGCGTTTCGAGATGGCGAGTTTCTGGTTGTGGTTGACGACGAGGATCGCGAGAACGAGGGTGATCTGATCATCGCCGCCCAGCACGCCACGCCTGCCAAGGTGGGATTCATGGTTCGCCACACGAGCGGACTCATCTGTCTGCCGGTATTGGGTGAGCGGCTCGATGAACTGCGGATTCCAATGATGGTGGCCAACAACACAGATGCTCGGCGCACGGCCTTCACGGTTTCCATTGATTACGGGCCCGGAACAACCACGGGGATCTCGGCGGCCGATCGGGCGGCGACCATCGCAGCCCTCATTGATCCGTCCAAGCCTCCAGAAGGCTTCACCCGGCCGGGGCACGTATTTCCCCTTCGTTATCAACCCGGCGGTGTGCTTCGCCGAGCCGGTCATACAGAAGCTGCTGTAGACCTGGCCGGGCTGGCCGGACTGTATCCGGCCGGCGTGCTGGCCGAGATTGTGACGGACGACGGAGAGATAGCTCGACTACCCGATCTCGAACGATTCGCCAAGGAACACAAACTTCTGATGATCTCGATTGCCGATCTCATTGCTTACCGCCGGCAGGAAGAGAAGCTGGTCAAGCGCATCAGCGAGGCCCGGCTCCCCACCGAATTCGGCGTGTTTCGAGCCATCGGTTACGAGTCACTTGTTGATGGGCGTGAGAATGTTGCTCTGGTGATGGGCGACGTAATCGGCCCCGACGGCGTCCTGGTCCGGGTTCATTCGGAATGCCTCACCGGGGATACCTTTGGGAGCCTCCGCTGTGATTGCGGTGTCCAGCTTCGCGAAGCGATTCGCCTGATCGGTGAAGCGGGCGCCGGCATCATCCTGTACTTGCGCGGCCACGAGGGGAGGGGGATCGGCCTCGGGCACAAACTCGCTGCATATGCGTTGCAGGACCAGGGGCGGGATACGGTACAGGCGAATGAAGACCTGGGACTGCCGATCGACGCCCGGGACTACGGAGTTGGGGCGCAGATCCTCGTGGACCTGGGTGTCACGACGATGCGTCTCTTGACCAACAACCCCAAGAAACGAGCCGGAATCGAAGGATATGGTCTGACCATCATCGAGACGCTCCCGCTACAGGTTGCACCTACCGACGAAAACCGCGGCTACCTCGAGACCAAAGCCAGCAAGTTGGGTCATACCCTCGACATGGAAGAGCAATCCTCATGACGCGCGTTTTCGAAGGCAATCTGGACGGAGATTCGCTCCGAATTGGTATCGCCATTTCTTCTTTCAACGCGGCGGTAACCGACGGGCTCTTCGCCGGAGCGATGGCGGCGCTCGAAGAATCGTCGGTATCCGACATCACCGTGGTACGGGTGCCGGGGTCCCTCGAGTTGCCGGCGGCTGCCCAGAAGCTCGTTCGGGCAGGAATGGATACCGTCATCGCTATCGGCGCCGTCATCGAAGGCGAGACCGACCACTACACCCATGTTGCTGCGCAGACTATGGAAGGGCTGCAGCGGGTGGCCCTCGATTCGGGGGTACCCGTCGCCAATGCGGTACTGACTGTTCGGGAATACGCTCATGCCCGGGACCGGAGTCTTCCCGGCAAGGCCAACAAAGGCTACGAAGCTGCTCAGGCGGCCGTTATCACCGCGAACGCCTTCCGACAACTCGCCGGAGGCGGCGACTAACGTCTCCGGCGTTGACAGAGACCCGCCCCCCCGTATACTGCTCTGGCACAACCGAGCACAAGTGGAGGCCCGCTGCTCCCACCCGGCCATCGAGGAGATGCGCCGCGGTTATCAAAACGCAGCAAGCCTTTGTTTGTTGCGTCTTTTTTCGTCTCTGAATGAGGAGGAGACTATCGCCGAGTTACGTGTGAATGGTTACATCCGGGCGCCAGAGGTCCGGGTCGTAGCCCCGGATGGCAGTCAGATCGGAATCAAGAAGATACGAGAAGCCCTCTGGCTCGCCGATCAACTGGGTCTTGACCTCGTGGAGGTTGCCCCGGATGCCAATCCACCTGTGTGTCGTTTGATGGATTACGGCAAGTACAAGTACGAGATGTCGGTCAAAGCCCGGGAAGCACGCAAGAAGCAAACCCGGACGGTGATCAAAGAGGTCAAGTTCAAGCCGAAAATCGGCGAGCATGACTATCTGATCAAGCAGCGCAGGACGATTGAGTTCCTCTCCGAGGGTGACAAGGTCAAGGTGACCATCTGGTTCCGGGGACGGGAGGCGCAGCGACCGGAGCTCGGATTGCGGATCCTCGACCGGTTGGCCGAAGAAGTTGCCGATTACGGAATCGTTGAGCAGACACCCGCCCAGGAGGGCCGGAACATGACCATGGTTCTGGGTCCGGTGCGGCGTCGTGACCGGCCAAAACCTCAGGACAAGCAGGAAGAGGACGAAGACGAGATGGATACCACCGAGGAACCTGCGGGGACGGTGGAACCCCGAGACGATGTTGTACCTGAGGTTGCGTCCGACGCCGTAGCAGCGGAACAACCCGAGGAAGAGGCCAAGGCCATGACGCCCTCTGCAGGCGATGTGGCCGGAGATGAGCCAGAAGCACCGGCGGCGGAAACCGAATCCAAGGCCAAAGCTGTGAAAACCGTTGAAGATTAGGGAGCGTATATGCCGAAGATGAAGACTCACAAAGGCGCCGCCAAGCGCTTCAAAGTGACTGGTTCGGGAAAGATCATGCGCTCCCAGGCCGGTCGGGGGCACCTCAAGCTGGCGAAGAGCCGCAAACGCTTTCGCACGCTCAAGAATGATGCCCACCTTGTCAAAGGTGATGAACGCAACGTCAAGCGAATGATCGGTCGCTGAGGCGCACCGCACAGGAGGAAGTCTCATGGCCAGAGTCAAACGCGCCGTGCACGCGAAGAAGAAGCACAAGAAAGTTCTCGACCGCGCTAGTGGTTACAAAGGCGCCAAGAGCCGCCGTTTTCGGGCGGCCAACGAGCAAGTCATGCATGCGATGCAGGACTCCTATCGTGACCGTCGCGCCCGCAAAGGTGAGTTTCGCCGTTTGTGGATTCAGCGCATCAATGCCGCCGCCCGTCAGAACGGAACGACGTATTCCCAGCTCATTGCCGGCCTCAAGGCGGCCGAGGTGGAAGTCGACCGCAAGATGCTCGCCGAAATGGCCGTGAACGACCCGGCGGCCTTTGCCCAACTTGCCGAACTGGCTGCTCCCAAGAACTAGTGGAACCGGTTCGTTCGTCGCGCAACCCGCGCGTAGCCGAGGCGATCCGGCTGCAGCGTGCCCGGCGTCGCGCCGAAACCGGGCGAACGCTGCTCGAAGGTCCGCACCTGGTGGAAGAGGCCGTCAGGGCCGGAGCTCTCCTCGAGACTGTGTTTCTATGCGTTGGCGACGAGACGACCACCAACCTGCTCACCGGTTTGGGGGTGGACACGGTGCTGGTTACGCATACCGTGATGGCGAAGGTGGCGGGAACCCAGCATCCCCGGGGGCCGCTGGCCGTCATGACCATTCCCCCCGATCAACCGGTGGTCGCTGGTTCACTCCTCGTGTCGTGGGGAGTCGGGGATCCTGGAAATGTAGGGACCTTGATCCGCTCTGCGGCGGCCTTCGGGCTCGGATTCCTGAGCGGGCCCGGCACGGCAGACCCCTGGTCACCCAAGGTCCTGCGAGCGGCAGCCGGTACCCATTTTCGCACAGCCATCGAGAGGCCGCAGGTTGTCTCGGTTGACATGTTGCGCGGACGAGGTTTCACCGTCGTGGCCTCCGTAGTCGCAGGTGGAGCGTCAGCTGAGCAGCTGGCCGGAATGGACCACTGTGCCCTCCTGGTTGGCGATGAAGGCGCCGGGCTCCCGGCCGACGTTGTTCGAGCGGCCGACCTGCGCATCACCATCCGGATGCCGGGCAATACCGAGAGCCTGAACGCGGGAGTAGCCGGGTCCCTGCTTGCCTACGAGCTGGCCAAGACCACCAAAGACCTACCCCATCCCGACTAACCTGCCCGACCGATGGACCAACTAGAAAACCTCGTGGCTGCTGCCCCCAACCGCATCCGATCTGCGTCCGATCTCGAGGATCTCAAGGCGATCGAAACCGAACTTCTCGGGAGGAAATCGTTGATCGCGGAATCGCGGCGCACCCTCGGGGCTCTGTCACCGGAACAACGCCCCGTGGTCGGCGCCTCGTTGAACGAGGCCAGCCAGCAGATAACTGCTCTCATCGAAGGGCGCCGATCCGAACTGGAACTGATCGCCGAGGACGCTCTCCTTCTGGAAGATCGTGTCGACGTAACACTTCCCGCTCGAAGCCTGCCGCGAGGCTGGCACCACCTGGTCACCCGGACTCTCGAAGAAGTGGCCGACATTTTCGTATCTCTCGGCTACGGAGTCGTGACGGGTCCCGAGGTGGACACGGCCTGGCACAACTTCGATGCCCTCAACACCCCGCCAACGCATCCGGCCCGGTTCGAATCGGACACCATGTACGTCGACTACGGGGACCCGGACGATGAGCTCCTGCTTCGCACCCAGACTTCGACCATGCAGGTGCGGTACATGGAGCAAAACGACCCTCCCGTGTACATCGTCGCCCCGGGCCGCTGCTATCGAACCGACACGCTCGACGCTACCCATTCACCGGTGTTTCACCAGATTGAAGGCCTGGCGGTCGACGAGCACATCACGATGGCAGACCTCAAGGGCACCCTTGCATATTTCATGCGAGAGTTTCTCGGACCCGACCGTCAGATTCGCCTGCTGCCTCACTTCTTCCCGTTCACGGAGCCTTCCGCCGAGATGCACGTCTCCTGTTTCAACTGTGATGGATCGGGGTGCCGGGTGTGCTCCGGGTCCGGTTGGATCGAATTGCTCGGCTGCGGTGTAGTCGATCCCCACGTCCTGGAGTCCGTCGGGTACGACTCAACGAAGTACTCCGGTTTCGCGTTCGGGGTCGGGGCGGAGCGCCTGGCGATGGTGAGGCACGGTATCGATCACATCAAGCACTTCTTTGAGAACGATCTGCGCGTGCTGAGGCAGTTCTCGTGAAGGTCTCGCTGCGCTGGCTCCGCGACTACGTGGACGTGCCAACCGACGACCCCGACGAACTGGCCGAAGTCTTCAGCGACCTCGGCCATGAGGTGGAAGGGTACGAGGTGCTCGACCTCCAGTTCTCCGGCGTGATCGTCGGCCGGGTAGAGGACGTGTCCCCTCATCCCAACGCCGACAAGCTCCGCCTATGTCGTGTGAGCACCGGGGGTGAGCCCCAGGACATAGTGTGTGGAGCCTGGAATTTCGAGGCCGGAGCGATCGTGCCGGTGTCCGTTCCCGGAGCGGTTCTCGCCGGCGGTCTGGAAGTAAGCATCCGGTCTTTGCGTGGGATCGAATCGCACGGGATGATCTGTTCGGCGGCAGAACTCGGGCTGGGCGATGATCACTCCGGAATCATCGTCCTCGACCCGGGGACGGAAGTTGGGTCCGATTTTGCCGAACTCGTCCCCTTGCCGGACGTGATCTTCGATCTCTCGATCACGCCCAACCGACCCGACGCTATGTCGATGGAGGGGATCGCCAGGGACATCGGCGCCTACTACCGGCTTCCCGTTCGGCTTCCGGAGGTTGCATTGGCCGAGGAAGGCCCGGCTTCGCGGGTAACCGTGACCCTCGAAGACCCGCACGGCTGCCCGCGATATGTAGGACGGGAGGTCAGGGACGTAGCCGTGGCAGCCGCTCCGCTGTGGATGCAGTTGCGCCTCCGTTCGGCCGGCATCCGGCCCATCAACAACATCGTCGATATCACCAACTATGTGCTGCTGGAAACGGGTCAACCGCTCCACGGTTTCGATCTCGATCACGTCGATGGCGAGGCGATCATCGTCCGCAGGGCCGCCCCGGGCGAGACGTTGCGAACCCTCGACGGGGTCGACCGGGAGCTGTCCGAGTGGGACCTGGTGATTGCCGATGCTTCCGGCGTGGTCGCCTTCGCAGGAGTGATGGGTGGTGAGACCAGTGAGGTTGGAGATGATACGACCCGTGTGCTGATTGAAGCAGCCCATTTCGATGCTCCGACGGTCTTGTTCACCGCAAAACGCCACGACTTGCGAACCGAGGCCTCTTCGCGGTTCGAACGGGGCGTCGACCCCAATCTGCCGGGTCGGGCCGCGGCGCGAGCCGCAGCTTTGATGTGCGAGCTCGCCGGTGGGACGGCAGTCGCGGGCGTACAGGACAATTATCCGGTGGCGATCGAACCCTGGACGGTAGAGCTTTCACTGGAGGAGATTCCGCGGTTGCTGGGCATCGAACTTGAACATTCGACGGTCGTCGACCTGCTCTCCTGGATCGGCTTTGAGAGTACCGGCGATGACCCGCTCGTCGTCAGCGTTCCCACTTTTCGACCGGATGTCCGCAGGCCGGCGGATCTCGTCGAGGAAGTAGCCAGGATCCACGGATACGACAAGATCCCCGAGAGATTACCCCTTGGCCCGGGCGGCGGATTGACTGAAGAGCAGATCAACGAGCGTCGGTTGCGGGGGTTGATGACGGGCCTGGGTTATTCGGAAGCGCAGAGCTGGTCCTTTGTTGGTGATGACGATTTGCGGAATCTGGGCCTGAAGGGTGATGATGTGCGCAGGCAGGGTATCGCGGTGCGGAACCCGCTTCGAGACCTCGAGCCTTTGCTGCGCACCACGTTGCTTCCTGGTCTGCTGAAATCGGCCCGCTTCAACACCTCACACGGCGCCGAACGCGTGGCCCTGTTTGAAATTGGAAAGGTGTTCCTGGCCGAACCTTCCCCATTGGACGATCGGCTCCCACGTCAGCCGGACCGTTTGGCGTTTGTGGCACTGGGTGAATTCGGCCCTGCTGAGATCAAGAGTGATCGGCCCAGCGCGGATGTGTATACCTCGACCGCAACGTGGAGGGCGCTGGTTGAGACAATGGGTATCCCCGGTGCTGGTCTTCGACAGGCTTCACCGTCCGGCTTTCACCCGGGCCGGGCAGCCGAAGTGTCGGTTGAGGGGACGGTCGTCGGGTCGGTCGGTGAGCTCCATCCGGCGGTCGTGCGTGCTTACGGGCTGCAGGGCCGGGTGGCTGCTGGAGAGCTGGATCTGAACTCTCTCGTCGAGCCACGCTCATGGTGGGCGTTCCGGGAACCGAGCACATACCCTCCGGTCGTTTTCGATCTGGCCTTTGCGCTCAACGCAACCGTTCCGTCCAGCGACCTGGTTGAAGCGGTCACGGAGAGCGCCGGCGACTGGCTCGAATCGATCAGGATCTTCGACGAGTTCAGCGGTCCATCCGTGGGAGAAGGAAGAAAGAGTATTGCGGTTCAGGTGTGGTTCCGGGCACCGGACCACACGCTGACGAATGAGGAGCTGGCTCCTCATCGCGAGCAGATAATCAACCACGTCGAGGATCGCCTCGACGCCCAGCTTCGTGGAGGTACGTGATGGATCTTTTGCGAATCGCCGATCTCGATCCCGGGCAGCTGGCCGAGATCCTCGCCCGGGCGGCGGCTGTGAAGGCCGCGCCGCAGGAAGTCGCCGGTCGGCTGGCAGGGAAACACGTGGGGCTCTTCTTCATGAAGCCGTCGACACGGACGCGCGTGTCCACGGAGACGGCCACCGTCGATCTGGGTGCCTATCCGGTAGTCCTCGGGCAACAGGAGGTGGGGCTCGGCAAGCGAGAGGCAGCGCAGGATGTTGCCCGCGTTCTCGATCGGTATCTCGATGTTCTGGCTCTGCGCGTATTCGATCATGCCGACCTCGTGGCGGTCGCTGAGAACGCCGACGCTCCCGTGATCAATCTTCTCTCCGATGCGGAACACCCCTGTCAGGCACTGGCCGACCTCCAGACAATTGCGGAGTCGCGTCCCCTGGCGGGGACGACTTTGACCTATCTGGGTGACGGGAACAATGTGTGTCACTCCTTGATGGTGGGCGCGGCGATGAGCGGGATGACCGTTCGGGTGGCTACCCCCCAGGGTTATGAACCGCAACGCGAGTACCTAGATGCAGCCCGGGCCCACGGTGAAGTCATGGTCACCGACAATCCGGTCGAAGCCGTGCAAGGGGCCGATGTGGTCTACACCGATGTGTGGGCTTCAATGGGCCAGGAAGAAGAAGCCGAAGCGCGGGCCAGACGGTTCTACCCCTTTCAGGTGAACGGACCTTTGTTCGCCATGGCCGACCCAGACGCCATCTTCCTGCATTGTCTCCCGGCCCATCGGGGCGACGAGGTGACAGACGAAGTCATTGATCATGCCCGATCGCGTGTGTACGACCAGGCCGAGAATCGTATGCACAGCTTCAAGGGTCTGCTCGTCTACCTCTTCGAGTGACACTGCCGGTGGCCCTGGACGGTCATGTCGAGAAAGTTGCCCGATCGATCCTGGGGATGCGACTGCGTACCGAGTTTGGGGACCGGGTAACCGAATTGCTCCTCACCGAGGTGGAAGCATACGGCGGGTCGGATGATGCAGCCAGCCACGCATACCGGGGACCGACGGAACGGAACCGACCCATGTTCGGGCCCCCGGGAACGCTCTATGTATACCGATCCTACGGCGTGCACTGGTGCGCCAACGTGGCCACCGGTCCGGAAGGGACCGGCCGGGCGGTCTTGCTGCGCGGGGGAGTTCCGCTCGAAGGCGAGATCATCATGCAGCAACGTCGGGGCCGGTTGGACCATGTCGCCGACGGGCCGGGCAAACTGGCCCAGGCGTTGGGAATCGACGGCTCGCACAACGGGACGAGTGTTATCGACGGCCCCGTGCGGCTGCTGCCGCGCAACGGTAATGCCCCCAGCATCGTCGCCACCCCACGCGTAGGTATTGCCAAAGCGAAGGAACGGCCATGGCGGTTCGTTCTGGTCCGGTAGTGCGCTTTCGGCGCACGTTTTACGCACTGCGTATCCCGTACTTCGTACCAGGCCGGCGTCGGCAATGCTGAAATCCGAAATACGAAGTACGGAGTACCACGTGCACCGGGGCGGCGCCCCGGCTACGGATTCGCCCACAGTCTGACAGTACCCGTCGCCGAGGCTCCGGGCCCTGGATCTTGTTTCCACACGACCCCGGCCCGCCGGGATGCATCATCCGGGTTCGATTCGGCGAGTTCAACAACCTCTACCTTCACACCGATGGTCGAGAGCTCCGAGACCGCATGCTCAACGGGGAAGCCGACCACGGACGGGACCACCGATCCCGGTTCCGGTCCGGCCACGGCCAAACGCACGGTGCTCCCCGCTTGTGCTGGAAACCCCACCGACGGGTTTTGGCCGAAGACGGTACCGGGTGAGAGCGAGCCGCCGTCCTGGTATTCCACTTTCACCTGGAAGCCGGCCGAGTTGAGCGCTGCGACTGCTGCCCCGAGGTCGCTGCCGATCACATCGGGAAGTACGCCCGATCCGGCCGCCACGACCCCGGAGGGGTTATGGACGGGACAGATCACGTTGGGAGCATCATCGCTGGGCACCTGGATGCGATGCACGTGTTCTCGCGGACAGAACGGACCCGCTAGGAACCCGGTTGAAGTGTCCACCTCAACCGCGACCTGACCGGAGATGTCAGCTTCGGCGAGAAGACCGTACGGGGTGCCGGACAACGCTCCCGAGGCGAACCGCGACCAGATCTGCGCGGGCCACGAGCCGCCGGTAATTGTGTAAGGAGTGGTGGGGGGTTCCATCGTGATCTGCCCCTCGGGAAAACCGACCCACACTGCTGCGGCCAACTCCGGGGTATACCCGACAAACCAAGCGTCGTGATGGTCCTGCGAAGTGCCGGTCTTGCCTGCGATCGGTCTTCCAATCCTTGCCTGCTGACCGGTTCCGCGTTTCACAACTTCGGTGAGGGCGCCGGTGAGCGTCTGGGCAACTTCGCGACTGAGGGCTTCAGTGACGACAGGGACTGCCGCATAGATGTTGACCCCGTCGTGAGTTTCGATGGCGGTGACGAGAATCGGGTCGACATGGATGCCTTCAGCTGCGAATGTCCCGTAGGCGGACGCCATGTCGAGCGGCGAGACTTCCTGGGCTCCCAGGGCAATGGAGTGGAACGGTTGCAGGTCGCTGCTGATACCGGCTGCTTTGGCGACTGCGACTACCGCCTCCGGCCCGATGAGATCTACCACCTGCGCGTAGACGACATTGACTGAGAAGACGGTTGCTTCCAGAAGCGTCAGATTGGGAAAGCTGGCGTTGTTGTAGTTGTCGACCCGCCATGGTCCGGAATCGGTCGGAACGGTGATCGAGCTTCCACCCTCGAAAACGTTCGCCAAAGTCAAACCTTGCTCGAGAGCCGAGGCGAGTACAAACGGTTTGAATGAGGATCCGGGCTGACGGGCACCCTGGGTTGCGAGGTTGAAACGGGCTACCGGGTCGTCTTCGTCATAGAAATCATTGCCGCCGACCAGGCCGAGCACATGGCCGGTTCGTGGATCAACGGCCGCCAGCGCGGCATAGGGTGCCTCTTCGCCAACAACCGACGCTACAGCTAGTTCGGCCGACTGCTGAACAAGAGGGTCGACGGTCGTGTAGATTCGCAACCCGCCCCGGAAAAGCGCGTTGTACCGGTCGGTGGCGGTCTCCCCGAGAGCCGGATCATCCAGCAACCTGCGTTTCACCTCTTCGGTGAAATACGGAAAGCGCGATACGTCCCCGGGGCGTTGCGGCTGCAGAACCAGCGCCTCCCGGTCGGCGGTCTCCGCTTCTTGCTCGGTAATCCAGCCGAGCCGCGCCATGCGTTCCAGCACGACCCGACGCCGTTCGAGGGCCGCCTTCGGATTTCGATAGGGGTCGGTATTCCCTGGAGACTGGATGAGTCCGGCCAAGAGGGCAGATTCCCCCAGGGTCAGATCCTGAGCGGCTTTCCCGAAATAGTGAGTAGCTGCGGTTCCTACTCCATACGCACCATCGCCTAGGTAGACGGTGTTTACGTAACGCTCCAGGATCTCCTCCTTGGAGAGACCCTCCTCCAGTCGCAGCGCCAGCGCCGCTTCGGCGAGTTTCCGATCCAGGGTCACTTCGGGGGTCAGGACCACGTTCTTCAGGTATTGCTGGGTGATCGTCGATCCACCCTGGGCAATTGTCCCTGACTCCAGGTCGGCGATGAGAGCCCGGGCCAGGGCTTGTAGATCAACCCCGGCGTGCGCCCAATAACGTTCGTCCTCGATGGCCACGACGGCGTCGATCAGGTGGCGGGGGAGTTCCTCGTACGTGACCAAGGCTCGGTCTTCTTCGGCATGCCATTCGGCCAGCACCGACCCATCGGCGGCATAGACGACCGAAGTCAAGCCCCGGTCGCCGAGACCGGGATCTTCTAGAGGTTGGAATTGACAGGCAGTGGCGAGCAAACCGAATGCCGCGACAACCGTGAGCCAGCGTTTCATGCCCCGAAATCTCCTGACAGGAGCGTAACGGTACGCAGGTCATTACTCGCGGCTTTCGGGCCGATCCGGCACCGCCAAGCGACTGCCGGAAGGGACGATCTGCGGGTGGGCGGCGATGAGTCACTAACGTGGCGGACAGCATGAAGTCTCCCCAAGAACAGCTCGAGGTTCTGCTCCGCGGCGTCGACCAGGTCGTGCCGGCCGAGGAGTTAGCCGCTCGCCTCCGTGAGGAAAGACCTCTACGGGTCAAGTTGGGGCTGGATCCAACGGCGCCGGCGGTAACGCTTGGGTGGGCGGTGGTGTTGCGCAAACTCCGCCAGTTTCAGGAGTTTGGTCACAAGGCGGTGCTGATCGTGGGTGACTTCACCGCCCAGGTGGGGGATCCATCCGATCGGGACTCGCAACGCAAACGCCTGGCCCCTGAGGAAGTTGCCCGCTTCGCCGAGGCGGTACTCGATGGTTTCAAGAAAG
>Ga0224512_10002453_pt1 | contig 17001 bp, 12 predicted proteins | sample SF_May12_sed_USG_4_FD_169103 | JGI IMG/M metagenome (GOLD analysis project Ga0224512, IMG submission 169103) | Sediment microbial communities from San Francisco Bay, California, United States - SF_May12_sed_USGS_13 | ecosystem: Environmental > Aquatic > Marine > Sediment | place: USA...
GGCGCCAGCCAATTGCCTGACAAGGTCCAACGCCTCCTCGGCGGAGTACACCTTGCCTCGCTCTATACGCTCGTCGTGCGCCTTTTGAGCTTTGCTCAGCTTGGCCATCTATAGACCCTCCACGTCCAGTCCCATGCTACGCGCGCTGCCGGCGATGATCCTCACGGCGGCGTCCATCTCGGCGGCATTGAGGTCGGGCTCCTTGAGCTTCGCGATCTCCTCGAGCTGCGCACGCGTGACCTTGCCGACCTTAACCGTATTCGGGTTGCCGCTGCCCTTGGCTATGCCTGCCGCCTTCTTCAGTAACACTGCCGCCGGCGGCGTTTTCGTGACGAACGTGAAACTCTTGTCGGTATAGACGGAGATCACGACGGGAATCGGCATACCCTGTTCCATCGTCTGCGTCGCGGCGTTGAAGGATTTGCAGAATTCCATGATGTTCACGCCGTGCTGGCCGAGCGCCGGGCCCACGGGCGGACTCGGGTTCGCCTGACCCGCAGGAATTTGCAGTTTGATATATGACTCTATCTTGCGCGCCATTGCTAACTAACCTAATTCAGACCTTTTCAACTTGGCTAAAGTCGAGCTCCACCGGCGTCGACCGCCCCAAAATCTGCACGGCAACTCTGACCTTGCTCTTGTCGTAGTTGACGTTCTCGACGACACCGTTGAAATCGTTGAACGGACCGTCATTGACCCGGACGACCTCGCCGGGCTCGAACAATACCTTCGGCCGCGGCTTGTCGACACCTTCCTGAACACGATTCAGGATCGCCGCAGCTTCGGCATCGCTGATCGGCGCCGGCTTATCCGACGTGCCACCAATGAAGCCAAGGACCTTCGGCACTTCCTTGACCAGATGCCAAGTATCTTCGTCCATCTCCATCTGGACGAGCACATAACCCGGAAAGAACTTGCGCTCGCTCCGACGTTTCTGGCTCCCTTTCATCTCCACGACCTCTTCGGTCGGCACGAGAATTTCGCCAAATCTGTCCTCGAGTCCGTAGCGCTTGATCCGCTCGAGCAAAGACTCTCTGACTTTGTGCTCGTAATTCGAATACGCATGGACCACGTACCACTGCAAGGTCACCGGATCAGCCTCCCTGGCCTGTCAGCAGACGCGTGAGCCACAACAAAAACATGTCCAGCAACCAGAAGAACACGCCCATGATGAGCGTGAAAACGAACACCGCAATCGTCGTCTGAATCGCCTCGTCCCGAGTCGGCCAGACAACTTTACGCAACTCGACGCGTGAGGCGTTGATAAATCGCCAAAGCGCCTTGCCCTGCGTCGACTGCAGCAGAATGACAACTGACAAACCGAAAGCCACGAGCACACCCAGCGCCCTGATGACGGTCGCTACGTCGACGTAGTAGTAATACGCGACGAGGCCGCCGAGCAGCACCGCCGCGGCCACTGCGAGCTTCAGCGTATCGAGCGATGTCGATCCGGTGTCTGCCTTGGTGTCCATAGATTCCCTAATACCGGACGAGACTCGCCACGCACGCTGATCGGCCGTCAGAACGAGACACCCTGCCGTCACCCGGCGCAGGTGGCAGGCCAGGAGGGACTCGAACCCCCAACCTGCGGTTTTGGAGACCGCTGCTCTGCCAAATTGAGCTACTGGCCTCTATTCTGACTTCCTCGCGCCGCCCCGATAATCGGTGCCGCACTGCTACGCTGCTACTCGGCCGCTCCCATCAATACTTTCGCTTTCTCGTCGAAGATCGACGCATATACGCGCTGCTCGCTCAATTTTGCCTCGCCGCCCTCGGGCGACCCACTAGTATGGCTGTTTTCGTCGCCAGGACCAAACGGCGCCCCTTCGGTGGTCGCTTGCGTGAGCGGCCGCGATGCCGCCGGCTGCCTATCGCGCTGCCCTCACGGCTCTCGCGTCTGCGGTTGCTCGATGGGAGTAAAACGCAGCGCAGCGAGCCATCCCGTCGAGCAACTGCAGACGCGAGGGCCACCAAGCGGGGCAGTCAGCCGCCCTACTCGATAATCTTCGCAACGACGCCGGCGCCAACCGTGCGGCCACCCTCGCGTATCGCAAACCTCAACCCATCTTCCATCGCGATCGGCGCAATCAAATCAACCTTCATCTGAATGTTGTCGCCCGGCATCACCATCTCCGTGCCCTCCGGCAACTCGACAGCCCCCGTCACATCCGTCGTCCTGAAGTAAAACTGCGGCCGATAACCCTTGAAGAACGGCGTGTGGCGCCCGCCCTCCTCCTTCGTCAATATATAAACCTCCGCCTCAAACTTCGTGTGCGGCGTGATCGATCCAGGCTTCGCCAATACCTGACCACGCTCAATCTCATCGCGCTTCGTACCACGCAACAACACACCCACGTTGTCTCCCGCCTGACCCTCGTCAAGCAGCTTGCGGAACATCTCCACACCCGTGCACGTCGTCTTCGTCGTATCACGAATGCCTACAATCTCAATCTCATCTCCAACCTTCACAATGCCACGCTCGATTCGACCCGTCGCCACCGTGCCACGACCCGATATCGAAAACACATCCTCAATCGGCATCAAAAACGCACCATCCACCGGACGATCCGGGATCGGTACATAGTCATCCAGCGCCGCTACCAGCTTCTCCACACTCTGCGTCCCAATCTCAGAGGTATCACCCTCCAACGCCTTCAGCGCACTGCCCGTAATAATCGGCGTGTCATCCCCAGGAAACTCATACATCGACAACAAGTCCCGAACCTCGAGCTCCACAAGCTCCAACAGCTCCTCGTCATCAACCATGTCCGCCTTGTTCAAATACACCACGATATACGGCACACCCACCTGCCGTGACAGCAAAATATGCTCCCGCGTCTGCGGCATCGGCCCATCCGCCGCCGAAACCACCAATATCGCCCCGTCCATCTGCGCCGCACCCGTGATCATGTTCTTCACATAGTCCGCGTGCCCCGGACAGTCCACGTGCGCGTAATGACGCGCATCACTCTCATACTCCACGTGCGCCGTCGCAATCGTAATGCCCCGTGCCTTCTCCTCCGGCGCCTTGTCTATCTCATCAAACGCCGTGACATCCCCACCATGCTTCTCAGCCATCACCTTCGTCAACGCCGCCGTCAACGTCGTCTTCCCATGATCCACATGACCTATCGTCCCCACATTCACATGCGGCTTCGTACGCTCAAATTTTGCTTTGGACACGTCTATCTACCTCTCTAAGCTCAACCAGCACCCGCCATGGCAACGGCGCATCAGCTCCTGTCCTTGATAATCGAGTCCGCGACACTCGACGGCACAACCGCATAGTGACTGAACTCCATTGTGTACGTTGCACGGCCCTGGCTCATGGAGCGCAGATCGGTCGCGTAACCAAACATTTCCGACAACGGCACCTCGGCTCGAACTATCTTGCCGAGCGGCGCGTCTTCGAGACCCTGCAAAATCCCGCGGCGCCTGCTCAGGTCACCGTTGACGTCGCCCATGTAATCCTCGGGAGTCACGACCTCAACCTTCATGACCGGCTCGAGCAGGACGGGTTTCGCTTTCGCGGCACCCTGCTTGAACGCCATCGAGCCTGCGATTTTAAAGGCGATCTCGCTCGAATCGACGTCATGATAGGAGCCGTCGTACAACGTGACCTTGCAGTCGACGACCGGGTAGCCCGCGATGACGCCGTTGGCCATCTGTTCCTTCACGCCTTTGTCGACCGCCGGAATGTATTCCCGCGGAACGACGCCGCCGACGATCTCATTAACGAATTCGTAACCCGCGCCGGACTCCATGGGCTCAATGCGCAGATGCACGTGGCCGTACTGACCGCGCCCACCCGATTGGCGCACGAACTTGCCTTCCTGCTCTATGGATTTTTGTATCGTCTCACGGTAGGCGACCTGTGGTTTGCCGACGTTGGCTTCCACCTTGAACTCTCGCTTCATGCGATCGACGATTATTTCCAGATGCAGTTCGCCCATGCCCGAGATGATCGTCTGCGCAGATTCCTCATCCGTATGCACTCGAAAAGACGGGTCTTCCTTGGCTAGCTTGCTTAGCGCCATACCCATCTTTTCCTGGTCGGCCTTCGTCTTCGGCTCGACAGCCACGGAGATCACGGGCTCAGGGAATTCCATGCGCTCGAGCGTGATGATTTCCTTCGGATCACAGAGACTGTCGCCCGTCGTGACATCCTTGAGGCCCACAGCTGCGGCGATATCGCCCGCGCGAACTTCCTTGATCTCCTCACGATCATTCGAGTGCATCTGCAGGATGCGTCCGATTCGCTCACGCTTACTCTTGACCGGGTTGAAGATGGTGTCACCGGAGTTCAAGACACCCGAGTAAACCCTGAAAAAGGTCAGGTTGCCGACGAAAGGGTCAGTCGCGATCTTGAACGCGAGTGCCGCAAATGGCTCATTGTCACTGGAGCCTCGCTCGCTCTCGGACTCATCCTCGAGGATACCTTTGATCGGAGGCCGCTCATTCGGAGAGGGCAGGTAGTCGACGACAGCGTCGAGCACGGCCTGCACACCCTTGTTCTTGAAGGCAGAGCCGCAGAGCACGGGTGTAATCTCGCCGGCCAGGCAGCGCGCCCTGATCCCCTGCTTGATTTCCTCTTCGCTCAAATCGCCGTGCTCGAGGTATCTATCGAGAAGACGTTCATCGCTCTCGGCAGCCGCCTCGACGAGCTTCTCTCGCCATTCTTCGGCCGTCGCTTTGAGCGACTCGGGAATATCCTGCTCCTCGAAGCTCATGCCCTGGGTCTCTTCGTCCCAGGAAATCGCCTTCATCTTCAAAAGATCGACGACGCCTTCAAAATTTTCTTCCGCGCCGATCGGAATCTGCAGCGACACCGGGTTGCCCTTGAGCCGGGAGTTGATCTGCTCAACCACACGAAAGTAATCCGCGCCGGCTCGATCCATCTTGTTGATAAATGCGAGGCGCGGAACGCCGTACTTATTGGCCTGCCGCCAAACCGTCTCGGACTGGGGCTCGACGCCACCGACCGAACAGAAAACGGCCACGGCGCCGTCGAGCACGCGCAGGCTACGCTCGACCTCGATCGTGAAGTCGACGTGCCCGGGTGTGTCGATGATATTGACGCGGTATTCCGGAAGGCTCTGATCCATGCCCTTCCAGAAACAGGTTGTCGCAGCAGACGTAATCGTGATGCCGCGCTCTTGTTCCTGCTCCATCCAGTCCATGACGGCCGCGCCGTCGTGAACCTCACCGATCTTGTGGGATACCCCGGTGTAGAACAGGATACGTTCTGTCGTAGTCGTCTTGCCGGCATCGATGTGCGCCATGATGCCGATGTTGCGATACCGCTCTATTGGGGTCTGCCGTGCCACGTCCTTGCCTCAGTGCCATGCACTACCACCGATAATGTGCGAAAGCCTTATTGGCCTCTGCCATCCGGTGCGTATCCTCACGCTTCTTGACTGCCGATCCCCTGTTGTCAGCCGCATCGAGCAACTCGTGCGCGAGCCGCAACGCCATCGTCTTTTCGGACCGCTTGCGCGCCGCGTCGATAGCCCATCTCATTGCGAGCGTCTCGCGGCGCGTCGTGCGCACCTCGACAGGCACCTGATACGTAGCCCCGCCCACGCGCCGAGACTTCACCTCGACAGACGGCTTGATGTTGTCGAGTGCCTGGCTCAACAACTCGACCGCCCGTTCCTGATCCTGACCCGAGCGTTCCGCAATCCTGTCGAGCGCGCCATAGACGATCTTTTCGGCGACCGATTTCTTCCCACTGAGCATGACCATGTTGATGAACTTGGCGAGCATATGATTGCCGTATTTCGGGTCCGGAAGGACCGCACGGCGTGGCGCTTGGCTTCTACGAGACATTAGATGAGATCCGCGTACGTTCTGGTTTTAGCTCTTCGGTCGTTTGGAGCCGTACTTCGAGCGGCCCTTGCGGCGATCACCAACACCGGCGCAGTCCAACGTACCGCGCACGACGTGATAACGAACGCCGGGCAAATCCTTTACGCGGCCGCCGCGAATGAGCACGACCGAGTGCTCCTGAAGATTGTGGCCTTCTCCGCCGATGTAGCTCGTGACCTCGAATCCGTTCGTCAAGCGGACACGGGCGACCTTCCGCATCGCGGAGTTGGGCTTTTTAGGCGTCGTCGTGTAGACGCGCGTACACACGCCGCGTTTTTGCGGCGATGCGCCGAGCGCCGGCACGTTGCTCTTTGCCTTTTTGGTCGATCGCGGAGATCTGACTAATTGATTAGTTGTTGCCATTTCTTTTCTATATATAAAGATGGGCCCGTTGCCGGGTCGCGGCATCCGGGCCTCATCTATCCATTGCCCCGAGCACGCTCGGGGTGAGCATTGACCGGTCTGGGCTTGTCCAGCCGGGAGCAGCAGGAAATTTTAGGGTTCGCGGTCTACGGCTGTCAACCGGAATTCGGGGATTCCTTCGTCAGCTCGCCGGAACCTCCTCCGTTTCCGCCTCGTCCGCGGGGCCGTCAGCCGCTGCCAGCTCGGCTTCGGCGGCCTCCTCGGCGGGCTCCACGGCAGCCTCCTCGGGCAGCTCTTCGACACCGACCGCCGCCGCAGCCGCAGCCGCAGCCGCAGCCGCCTCACTCTCGAACGTAGCCGACAGCTCCTGCAGCTCGTCGGCCAGGATGTCCTCCTGCGTCCGGCGGCGTTCTTCATGATGTGCAAAACCGGTGCCGGCCGGAATCAGCCGTCCCACGATCACGTTCTCCTTGAGGCCGCGCAGATCGTCCTGCATACCGCGCACGGAAGCTTCAGTCAGAACGCGCGTCGTTTCCTGGAACGAGGCCGCTGAGATGAAGGATTCCGTCGCCAACGACGCCTTCGTGATTCCGAGTAACACGGGGTCGTAGGTGGCGACCCGCTCCTTGCGGGCCTCGGCCTCTTCGTTGACGTCGAGAACTCGCGAGCGGTCCACTTGCTCGCCCTTGAGAAACCGCGTGTCGCCGGCATCGGAGACCTCGACCTTGCGGAGCATCTGGCGAATGATGACCTCGATGTGCTTGTCGTTGATCTTCACTCCCTGCAAACGATAGACGTCCTGAATCTCTCGGACGAGATAGTCGGCCAGGCGCTCGACACCCTGCAGGCGCAGAATATCGTGCGGATTCGGCTCACCGTCGGCTATCATTTCGCCGCGCTCGACCGTCTCACCCTCGAAGACGTTTAGGTGACGCCATTTCGGGATGAGCTCGTCGTGCTGCTCACCTTGTTCGTCCGTGATGACGAGACGCCGCTTACCCTTTGTTTCCTTGCCGAAGCTGACCGTCCCCGTGTGCTCGGCCAGGATCGCAGACTCCTTCGGACGCCGCGCCTCGAACAGATCCGCGACGCGAGGCAGACCGCCCGTGATATCGCGCGTCTTGGAGGTCTCCTGAGGCAAGCGTGCCAACACATCGCCAACGAGAACCCTCGAGCCGCTCTCCATCGACAATACCGCACCGGCGGGTAACGCGTAGACGGCCGGAATATCCGTATTCGGGAAGTTGATCGGCTTGCCCTTTGCGTCGACGAGCTTCGCCGTCGGCTTGTGCTCGGTCCCACCGCGCTGGGCGGCGTCGAGCACGACCGTGCTCGTCAAGCCCGTGTATTCGTCGACCTGCGTCGTCACGGTGACATCGTCGATGAAGTCCTCGAACTGGATATTGCCGCTGACCTCCGTGACGATCGGGTGCGTATGCGGATCCCAGCTAGCCACGAGCTGACCAGCCGTGACCCGCTCGCCTTCCTTGATGCTGAGAACCGCGCCGTAGGGGACCTTGTAACGCTCGCGCTCACGCCCAAACTCATCGATGACGGCGAGCTCACCGGAACGCGATGTGACGACGAGGTGCCCTTTCTCCTCGTGCTGCACGGTCTTCACGCTGTGCATCCGTAGCGTGCCAGCGCTCTTGACCTCGACGCTGTTGACAGCTGCAGAGCGTGACGCGGCGCCGCCGATATGGAATGTGCGCATCGTGAGCTGCGTGCCGGGCTCGCCAATCGACTGGGCGGCAATGACACCCACGGCTTCACCCTTGTCGACGCGGTGACCGCGGCCGAGATCCCGACCATAGCATTGCGCGCAGACGCCGTAGCGAATCTCGCAGGTAATCGGGGAACGTACGAGGACCTGATCGATCGACGACGTCTCGAGCTGACTTACAGCCTGCTCGTCGAGCAGGGTACCGGCCTCGACGACGACCTCACCCGTCGCCGGCGCCACGACGTCTTGAGCGACGACGCGCCCGAGCACGCGCTCGCGCAACGGCTCGACGATGTCGCCGCCCTCAACGAGCGGCGTCATCAGCAGACCCGTGTTCGTTTCACAATCGTACTGTGTGACGACGAGATCCTGCGCGACGTCGACTAGACGGCGCGTAAGGTAGCCTGAGTTTGCCGTCTTCAACGCCGTGTCAGCCAACCCCTTGCGGGCGCCATGCGTCGAGATGAAGTACTGCAAAACATCGAGACCCTCGCGGAAATTCGCCGTGATTGGAGTCTCGATGATCGAGCCGTCGGGCTTGGCCATGAGTCCACGCATACCCGCGAGCTGGCGAATCTGTGCTGCGGAGCCTCGCGCACCGGAGTCAGCCATCATGTAGATCGAGTTGAAAGACTCCTGCTCGACGGCCTTACCCGCTGAATCAACGGCATTTTCGACGCCGAGCTTCTCCATCATGGCCTTGGCAACCTGATCGTTGGTCCGAGACCAGATATCGACGACCTTGTTGTAACGCTCACCGTCCGTCACGAGGCCGGATGCATATTGCCCCTGGATATCCTTGACCTCTTGCTCAGCGATCTCGAGGATTTTCGGCTTCTCGATCGGCACGACCATATCGTTTACGCCGAACGACACACCCGAGCGTGTCGCGTAGTCGAAGCCCGTGTACATGAGCTGATCGGCGAATACGACCGTTTCCTTAATACCGAGCTGGCGGTAACAGGCGTTGATCACCGCGGAGATCGCCCGTTTGTTCATCGGTCGGTTGATTAGATCGAAATCGAGACCGGTCGGCATAATGTCGGACAAGAGCGCGCGGCCTACGGTCGTATCGACAACCTGGTACGCGACCTCACCATCCTCGGTTTGCCGTTTGACCCTGACCTTTACGCTTGCGTGCAGTTCGACACAGCGATTCTCGTACGCACGATGCACCTCTTCGATGTCGCCGAACAGCATGCCCTCGCCCTTGGCGTTTACGCGATCACGCGTCATGTAGTAGAGGCCGAGCACGACATCCTGAGACGGCACGATGATCGGGTCACCGTTCGCCGGCGAGAGAATGTTGTTGCTCGACATCATCAACGCGCGCGCCTCGAGTTGGGCCTCGAGCGACAGCGGAACGTGGACGGCCATCTGGTCGCCGTCGAAATCGGCGTTGAACGCCGTACAGACGAGCGGATGCAACTGAATCGCTTTGCCCTCGATGAGCACCGGCTCGAAAGCCTGAATGCCGAGGCGATGCAGCGTCGGGGCGCGATTGAGCATGACAGGATGCTCGCGAATGACTTGGGCCAGAATATCCCAGACCTCGGGGCCTTCACGCTCGACGAGGCGTTTGGCCGCCTTGATCGTCGTTGCCTCACCACGAAGCTGAAGCTTCGAGAAAATGAACGGCTTGAACAACTCGAGTGCGAGCTTCTTGGGCAGACCGCATTGATGCAGCTTTAGCGTCGGACCGACGACGATGACCGAGCGCCCCGAGTAGTCGACGCGCTTGCCGAGCAAGTTCTGGCGGAAACGGCCCTGCTTACCTTTGATCATATCGGCCAACGACTTCAGCGGCCGTTTATTCGTGCCCGTTATCGCACGTCCGCGGCGGCCGTTGTCGAGCAATGCATCGACAGATTCCTGCAGCATCCGCTTCTCATTGCGCACGATGATGTCAGGTGCGTTGAGCTCGAGCAGCCGGCGCAACCGATTGTTGCGATTGATTACGCGGCGATAGAGATCATTCAGGTCCGAGGTTGCAAATCGCCCACCGTCGAGTGGCACGAGGGGCCTCAAATCCGGCGGCAATACGGGCAGGACCGTCATGACCATCCACTCGGGGCGGTTGTTGGAGTCGACGAACGACTCGAGTAGCTTCAGCCGCTTCGAGAGACGTTTGATCTTTGTTTCGGAGTTCGTGCCGGCAATGTCTTCGCGCACCTGTACGATTTCCGAGCTGAGCTCCAACGTGGAGAGCAGGTCACGGACGGCCTCGGCACCCATGCGCGCATCGAACTCGTCACCGTACTGCTCCATGGCCTCCAGATAGGTCTCATCGGTCATGAGCTGGCCGCGCTCGAGCGGCGTCATGCCCGGGTCGACGACGACGAACGCCTCGAAGTAGAGGATCCGCTCGATCTCGCGCAGCGTCATGTCGAGCATGAGGCCGATACGGGAAGGCAGCGACTTCAGGAACCAGATATGCGCTACGGGGCTCGCAAGCTCGATATGGCCCATGCGCTCACGGCGCACTTTCGTCTGGGTCACCTCGACACCGCATTTCTCGCAGACGACGCCACGATGCTTGAGTCGCTTGTACTTACCGCACAGGCATTCGTAGTCCTTGATGGGGCCGAAAATCTTCGCGCAGAACAACCCGTCCCGCTCAGGCTTGAACGTCCGGTAATTGATAGTCTCCGGCTTCTTGACCTCGCCGAACGACCACGACCGGATCATCTCGGGCGAGGCCAGACCGATCTTGATCGCCTCGAAATCCTCGACCGGTGTCTGCTGTTTGAAGAGCTTGAGTAAATCCTTCATGGAATCACCATCCAATGAATAGTTTGTCTGTGACCAACACGTTTCCGCCGAGAGCCCATCAACCCGAATGCTCGAGATCGATATTGATGCCGAGCGAGCGAATTTCTTTCACGAGCACGTTGAAGGACTCCGGCATGCCAGCTTGCATCTCATGGGTCCCATCGACGATGTTCTTGTACATCTTCGTACGACCCTGAACGTCGTCGGACTTGACGGTCAACATCTCCTGCAACGTGTAGGCAGCGCCGTAGGCCTCCAATGCCCAGACCTCCATCTCACCAAATCGCTGGCCGCCGAACTGCGCCTTGCCACCGAGCGGTTGCTGTGTCACGAGGCTGTACGGCCCGGTAGAGCGGGCATGCATCTTATCGTCAACGAGATGATTGAGCTTGAGCATATACATGTAGCCAACGGTAACGTCGCGATCGAAACGCTCACCCGTGCGGCCGTTGTACAGCGTCGCCTGACCCGACTCCGGCAGGTCCGCGATCTCGAGGAGGCTCTTGATCTCCGCTTCGGTCGCACCGTCGAATACCGGCGTGGCAATCGGCACGCCGTCGCGCAAATGCCCGGCAAGCTCGACGATCTCCTCGTCAGTGAACCCAGTCAATTTCTCAGCCTGCCCGCCCGTCTTGTTGTAAATCCGGTCGAGGAACTTGCGCATGGAGGCCACAGATTCCTGCGCCTCCAGCATGGCGCCGATCTTGTTTCCGAGCCCTTTGGCTGCCCAGCCCAGATGCGTCTCCAGGACCTGGCCGACATTCATGCGCGACGGGACACCGAGCGGATTCAACACGATGTCGACGGGTGTACCGTCCTCCATGTACGGCATGTCCTCTACGGGCACGATCGTGGAGATCACACCCTTGTTGCCGTGGCGTCCGGCCATCTTGTCACCGGGTTGGATGCGCCGCTTGACGGCCAGATACACCTTGACCATCTTGAGCACGCCCGGCGCGAGATCGTCGCCCGCCGTGATCTTCTGCTTCTTCTCGTCGAAGCGACGCTCGAACTCCTCTTTCTGCGCCCGCAGCCGCTCGGCGGTGCGCTCGAGCTGGCTGTTCGCGTCATCGCTCTTGAGCCGAACCTCGAACCATTGCTGTTGAGGCAACTCCTCGAGATAGGCATGCGTGATCTTGGAGCCGGCCTTTAGCTTGTTCGGTCCTCCCGCAGCAACCTTTCCGAGAAGCAGTTTCTCGACGCGCTGATAGATATCGCCTTCGAGAATGCGCTGCTGATCATCGAGATCCTTACGCACGGCCTCGAGCTCATGACGCTCGATCGAGAGCGCGCGCTGATCTTTCTCGACACCATCGCGCGTGAACACGCGCACATCGATAACGGTGCCGTCCATACCCGGAGGCACACGCAGCGACGTGTCTTTGACGTCTGATGCCTTCTCTCCGAAGATTGCCCTCAGCAGCTTCTCTTCCGGTGTTAGCTGCGTCTCGCCTTTCGGCGTGACCTTGCCTACGAGAATATCGCCGGCGCGAACCTCGGCGCCGATGAAGGCGATGCCCGACTCGTCCAGCTTCGTCAGCGCCGCGTCACCGACGTTCGGAATGTCGGCCGTCACTTCCTCCGGACCAAGCTTCGTATCGCGCGCGACACACGTCAGCTCCTCGATATGAATCGTCGTAAACCGATCTTCCTCAACAACACGCTCGGAGATCAGGATCGAGTCCTCGAAGTTGTAACCGTTCCAGGGCATGAATGCGACGAGGAGATTCTGGCCGAGTGCGAGCTCGCCCATCGATGTGGAAGGGCCGTCCGCCAGAACGTCGTTACACTCGATCTTGTCACCGGATTTCACGAGTGGCCGCTGATTGATGCACGTGTTCTGATTCGAGCGCGTGTACTTCGTCAGGTTGTAGATGTCGACTCCAGCCTCTCCGGCCTCAGTCTCCTCATCCTTGACCCGCACGACGATGCGCGAGGCGTCCACGGAGTCGACGACGCCGCCGCGGCGCGCAACAACCGTTACACCAGAGTCGACAGCAACGGCCCGCTCCATACCCGTACCCACGAGCGGCGTCTGGGTCCGCAGCGTCGGCACAGCCTGACGCTGCATGTTCGAGCCCATCAAGGCACGGTTAGCGTCGTCGTGCTCGAGGAACGGAATCAGCGAGGCAGCTGCCGAGACGATCTGCTTCGGCGAGACGTCCATGTACTGAATCTGGTCTGGCGGCAGCAGCGCGAACTCGTTCTGATACCGAGCGGACACGAGATCCTCCTCGAAGGCGCCTTTCGCGGACAGAGTCGCGTTGGCCTGCGCGATGACGAACTGGCCCTCTTCGATCGCCGATAGATACTCGATCTGGCTGGTGACCTTGCCCTTGACGACCTTGCGATAGGGCGTCTCGAGAAATCCGTACTCGTTGGTACGCGCGTACACGGCCAGCGAGTTGATCAGGCCGATGTTCGGTCCTTCCGGCGTCTCGATCGGGCAGACTCGACCGTAGTGTGTCGGATGGACATCGCGAACCTCGAAGCCGGCGCGCTCGCGCGTCAAGCCGCCAGGACCCAGCGCGGATACACGGCGCTTGTGGGTGACCTCCGAGAGCGGGTTGTTCTGATCCATGAACTGCGAGAGCTGGCTCGAGCCGAAGAACTCTTTCACAGCCGCCGCGACAGGCTTCGCGTTGATCATCTCTTGCGGCATGAGACCTTCGGACTCGGCGAGCGTCAGGCGCTCCTTTACGGCCCGCTCGACACGAACGAGACCGATACGGAACGCATTTTCGGCCATCTCGCCGACACTGCGAATTCTGCGGTTACCGAGATGATCGATATCGTCGACCGTGCCATTGCCATTGCGAATGTCGATGAGCGTCTTGAGCACGTCAGTGATGTCTTCCTTGCTCAGAATACCCTCACCCTCAGATTCGGACCGACCGACGCGTCGGTTGAATTTCATGCGGCCAACGGCCGAGAGGTCGTAGCGCTCAGGATTGAAGAACAAGTTCTGAAACAGGTTCTCCGCTGCCTCTTTGGTGGGCGGCTCACCCGGGCGCATCATTCGGTAGATCTCCACGAGCGCCTCGAGCCGCGTACTGGTCGAATCAATTCGCAGCGTGTTGGAAATGAATGCGCCGCGGTCGAGATCGTTGACGTAGAGCGTCTCGATTTTCTTCACACCGGACTCGATGAGTTTCTCCACGATTTCGGTCGTGAGCTCCTCGTTCGCGCTCGCGATGACCTCGCCGGTTTCCTCATCAACGATGTCGTGACCCAGAATGCGGCCTGCGAGATACTCAGGCTCGACCGAGAGATGCTTGACCTTCGCCTCCTCGAGCTGACGGACGTGGCGAATCGTGATGCGACGGCCCTTTTCGACGATGACCTTGCGGCCCGCCACGATGTCGAATGCTGCCGTCTCACCACGCAGTCGTTCCGGCACGAGCTCGAGCTTGATGCCCTTCGACGACACGATGAATTCGTTCTTCTCGAAAAACATATCGAGAATTTCCTGGTCCGTGTACTCGAGACTCCGCAGAATGATCGTCACGGGCAGCTTTCGACGCCTGTCGATGCGAACGAACATGCAATCCTTGGGGTCGAACTCGAAGTCCAGCCAGGAACCGCGATACGGAATGACTCTGGCGGAGAACAGTAACTTCCCGGAAGAATGCGTCTTGCCCTTATCGTGGTCGAAAAACACTCCCGGCGAGCGGTGCAGCTGCGAGACAATGACGCGTTCCGTGCCGTTGATGACAAACGTGCCGTGCTCGGTCATGAGCGGCATCTCGCCAAGATAGACTTCCTGCTCGCGAACGTCTTTGACTTTCTTCTGCGAGCCTGTCGCCTCTTTGTCATAGATGACGAGACGCACGAGGACACGCAGCGGTGCGGCGTAGGTCATACCCCTGAGCTGACACTCCTTGACGTCGAACACGGGCTCGCCGAGCCTGTAACTCACATACTCCAAGGCCGCGTTACCGGAGTAGCTGACTATCGGAAAGACGCTGTTGAAGGCGGCATGCAGCCCGCTGTCTGTGCGCTGACCGGTGGTCACCTCTTCCTGCAAGAATCTCTTGTAGGAATCCAGCTGTATCGACAAGAGATAAGGGACGTCCAGAATTCCTGGCAGCTTCCCAAAATTCTTCCGAATACGCTTCTTCTCAGTAAACGAATACGCCATCGCGGGTTACCTCGATTACGGCAAGCGAATGAATTCAATCGCAAATTGACTGGCCAAGGGCGAGAGCGGCCCAACGGGCCGCTGTTCCCAGGCACAAAGAGGCTGCACGACTTCGCTCCAAGATCCCACGGAACGAAGCACGTCTGCCAGCCGAGAGCGGCCGCGTCGAATCACTTGATTTCGACTTCGGCTCCAGCCTCTTCGAGCTGTTTCTTCAAGTCCTCGGCGTCCGCCTTCGGCACGGCTTCCTTGACCGTGTTCGGCGCGCCTTCGACGAGATCCTTGGCTTCCTTGAGGCCCAGACCCGTCACCGTGCGAACGACCTTGATGACGGCGACCTTGTTGGCACCGAAGCTCTTCATCACGACGTCGAACTCCGTCTGCTCCTCTGCCGCGGCCGCGTCGCCCGCGCCCGCACCAGGGGCAGCCGCGACAGCGACCGGCGCCGCAGCCGAAACGCCCCACTTTTCCTCGAGAGCTTTAACCAACTCGACGACCTCCATGATCGGCTTGCTGCTCAGCTCTTCAATCAGTTGTTCATTCGACAAAGCCATTTTTCATCTCTCCTTCAATTCTCAATCCTGTTGCGCCTCGATCAGTCGAGACACTCGAACCAGTTGCTGGTCGCTAAGCCTGCTCACCGCGCGCCTGAAGCGTACGCGCCAGCATCGTCGGCGGCTCACTCAACAGCCGCGCCAGCTGCGTCATCGGCGCCTGCAAGACGCTGAGCAGCAGGGAACGCGCCCCGTCGAGCGTGGGCAACGCCGCGAGCCGGTCGAGATCGGATGCCTCGAAAAGCTGCCCACCGATCGAAACCGACACGGTAACTAGCTTGTCGTGGTCCTTCGCGAAACTCTTGACGACTCTCGCCGCGGATCCGGGGTCCTCTCTAGAGAACGCAAGCAGCAGCGGCCCGCTCAGGGACTCCTGCATGCACTCGAACTCTGTTCCCTCGAACGCTCTACGGGCGAGGGTATTCTTGACGACTTTGACGTAGACGCCCGAATCCCGTGCCGACGCACGCAGCTCGGTCATCTCCGCAACCGTCAACCCACGATACTCCGCCGCCACTGCGGACAGAGCTTCCGCAGCAACCGAATTGACCTCAGCAACCAGCGCTTGCTTACTCGAAAAACTTAGCGCCATACTCTTCTCCTGGTTCACCAGGCAACCCGATTGACGGGCTACCACCATCCCAAACTGCAACCGTTGATCCTCTCCGGCTGCAGCGCCGACGGCGTGCCCTCTCCAGGCTAAGCTGAGTCAGGTAACACCATCTGCGCAGGCGGCTTTCGCCATTACCCCCGCCTCGCGGCCGGGACCTACGGTCTTCGATGATCGCCAGCATCGCTGGCGCTCTCCGCCCGTCCTTGGGCAATCAAAAAATCAAAAAAATCCCGCGCGCCGCTCAAACGGTCGCGTGATCCACAGCAATACCGGGGCCCATCGTCGATGAGACGGTGACCCGCTTCATATAAACACCTTTCGACGCCGCTGGCTTGGCCTTGTCGAGATCCGACAGCAACGCGGCAAGATTCTCCTTCAAGGCTGTGACCTCGAAACTCGCCTTGCCAATCGGGCAATGAATGATCCCTGCCTTGTCGGTTCGATAACGAACTTGTCCAGCCTTCGCATTCCTTACGGCGGTAGCAACGTCGGGTGTCACCGTGCCGACCTTCGGGTTCGGCATGAGCCCGCGGGGGCCCAAGATTTGGCCAAGCTTGCCGACGACGCGCATGGCATCGGGGCTTGCGATGACGACGTCGAAGTTCATCTCGCCGGCCTGAACCTTCTCGGCCAAATCGTCGAGACCGACGATATCGGCGCCGGCTTCCTTAGCGGCGTCGACATTGTCACCCTGCGTAAACACGGCCACACGAACGACCTTACCGGTACCGTTGGGCAACACCGTCGAGCCGCGCACGACTTGATCCGACTTCTTCGGGTCAACGCCGAGGTTAACGGCAACGTCGATGGATTCGGCGAATTTGGCGCCAGCCAATTGCCTGACAAGGTCCAACGCCTCCTCGGCGGAGTACACCTTGCCTCGCTCTATACGCTCGTCGTGCGCCTTTTGAGCTTTGCTCAGCTTGGCCATCTATAGACCCTCCACGTCAAGTCCCATGCTACGCGC
>Ga0224512_10002454_pt1 | contig 16997 bp, 13 predicted proteins | sample SF_May12_sed_USG_4_FD_169103 | JGI IMG/M metagenome (GOLD analysis project Ga0224512, IMG submission 169103) | Sediment microbial communities from San Francisco Bay, California, United States - SF_May12_sed_USGS_13 | ecosystem: Environmental > Aquatic > Marine > Sediment | place: USA...
GACTGCACCTCCGGGTTCCGCTGCTACCGCCGTGAGGTGCTCGAGCGGGTGGACCCGGCCGGGGTGCGGGCCTCCGGCTATTCGTTCCTGGAAGAGATGGTCTGGCGGGTTCATCACGGCGGCTTCCGCATCGGCGAGATCCCGATCGTCTTCGAGAATCGCCATCGCGGCGTCTCCAAGATCAACCGATCCGAGATCTTCCGGGCCGCCTGGCACGTGCTCGTTTCGGCGTTTCGCACCGCGCCCCCAGCGACGCCCGGCCGGAAGGAGGGCTAGGCCGCCCGGGGCGCCGCTCGTCATCGCGTTCACGGCGCCGGCCGGGCACGGAGATCGGTGCCGGAACCGGGAACGAGACCCCACCGGACCAGCGCGTTCCGGAGCGCCTGCGCATACGCCGTGTATACGGGCGCCTTCGGGTGCAGGTCGGGAAAGTAGAGCCCCTCGCGCGACGGACCCCGGTACCGCCGGAAATCCTCTCGGAACTCGGGCGTCACGACGTAGTCGCCGGAAAGGTCGCCGATCACGCGGTTCGCGACCATGTAGTGTGCGAAGTTGGCCGCGTAGGTGGGCAGCACGAGGGGAACGCCCGCCTCGGCGGTGACACGGATCATCTCCTGGAGGTTGCGCCGGAGCAGCCGTGCGTGCGCATCGTCGTCGAGAAAGGTCGCTCGCTCCGTGTTGCGAAACTGGAAGCGGGCGCCCCCGAATCGAAGCTCACGCACGGTGGCGTCGCCGCTACCGCCCGCCTTTCTGTGAAGCTCCGAGGTCTGCAGGACGACCTCCTCCGAGGACGCGGAGCGGCCGGGCGAGCGCATGTGCTCGATCAGAAGGAGCACGAGACGGTACGTGCGCAGGCTCGACAGCTTGCGATGCAGCCGTTGGCCCGACGACGTGGCCGGTCCGGATTCGGTCTCCTCGGGATTCCAGTAGTCGTTCACTCCGATGAGAACGATCACGAGGTCCGGATCGTAGAGCTCGAGATACTGCGGCAGTCGATGCCGCACCTGGGCGGAGTTCGAGCCCGGAACGCCGAGATTCGTCACCTGGAAGCGCGTCGCGCCGCGCGCGGCGTTGAGGATGCGCTGCAGCTGTGCGGGATACGTCTCGAAGCGCTCGACGCCCGTCCCGTAGGTGTTTGAGTCTCCGATGCAGAGGATCCGAAACGACTCCTCGGAAGCATCCGCCTCCGTCCCGGAGTGGCTCGAAGACCGGGCCAGCACGAAGGCCGCCGTGCGCAGCCCGACCTCGAGGGCCGCGCAGGCGAGGGCGAGGCCCACCACGGAGCCCATCAGGACGGCCGCGAGGCGTTCCGTTCTCTCCTTCACTCAGCCCGTCCCGGAAGGGTGAGTCTGTCCCGCTACGCCGCTTTCAGAACAGGGCGTAGATGAGCGGGGCGACCGCTGTGCCACCTGCGACCACGATCAGGCTGGCCAGGAGCAGCGCCACGAGGATCGGCACCATCCAGAACTTGCGGGTGCGTCCCAGGAAGTACCAGAACTCGCCGATGGGCCCGGTCGAGGCCTTCGCGGCGCGCTCCGCCTGCTGCTCGAACTCGCCGGCCCGGCCGCTGTCCCTCGAATCCGATTCGTCTGCCATCACACCGCCTCCCGAACAGCCGAGCCGCGGGCCCGCTTGCTCGATCTTACTCCTTCCGACCGATCATGAGGAAGAAGCCGCCTTCCTTGCTGCCTCGCCAGATCTGCGCGCCCTGCACGAGCAGGCGGTCGAAGCGGCTGCCGGGCGACTCCGGCGCGAAGAGCCCTGCGTCCGCGAGCCCACCGCCGGGCGTGAGCGAGGGCACGCCGCGGACGAAGCTCACGTCCGTCCGATCGAACCAGTCGAGCACCTCGCCCATCGTGTGCTTCGACTCGTGGGGGTGCCGGTACTGATCGGCGAACCAGGCGCGCTCCTTGTCCCGGCTCAGGCGAGCACCGCGCAGGTAGGGATCGAGCCAGCGGCCCCGCCCCCCGGTGGCGCGGAAGATCTGCCGGCGCAGGTCGGTCATGAGGCGGCCCCACCGGTTGTAGAGCCCGATCACGAGGGTGCCTCCGGGGCGCAGCAGCGGCACGAGGCCCCGGTACCCGCCGAAGGGGTCGCTGGTGTGGTGCAGCACGCCGTTGCACAGGACGACGTCGAAGCTCTCGGGCTTGAAGGCCGGGCGGAACAGGTTCATCTGAACGAAGCCGATCCGATCCAGGGAGTGGTCGCGACGGAACTCCTCGCCCAGCCGCAGCGAGTTGAGGCAGAGGTCGCTGCCCACCACGCGCCGGCAGGAAACGCCCAGGAAGTTCGCGAGCTGCCCCGTGCCGCAGCCCACCTCGAGGACGTCGCTGTTGAAGGGGATCGCCTGCTGCAGATCGTGGCCGTAGCCCCCGCGGCGGGACTTCTCGATCAGCGACCGGACCGACTCGTGGTCCTGGTAGTTCGGAAACGGCGTCTCCTCGTAGAAGGCCTTCACCGAATCCGTCACGTCGGCGTCGTCGGCGATGGCCTCGTGGGGCCAGTAGAGACGGGGGATGCCCTCCTCCACCGGGAACGGCTGCCCACAGTCCGCACAGGCGAATCCCCGGGCGTCCACCCGCATCTCGTTTCCGCAGCAAGGGCTGGCCAGGAGATCCTGCAACAGTGCCTGCGGCCTCTCCGGCTCCGCCACGGACACCCACGACTTCTGATCGGACTTGGTGATCAGGAAATGGCCCATGCACAGGACGTCGATGTCCGAGGACATGAACGTCGCGTACGCCTCCCGGGGCGTGTTCACGATCGGCTCCCAGCCGAGGTTGAAGCTGGTGTTGATGACGATGGGGCAGCCGGTCTTCCGGTGGAACGCCTCGATCAGCCGGCGGTAGAGACCGTGGCGCTCGGCGTCGACGGTCTGGATGCGCGCCGAGAAGTCCACGTGGGTGACGGCGGGGATTTCCGAACGGTCGACTCTCAGCTTGTCGAGGCCCTGCGCCCGCGTCTCCGCGTCGGAGACCGGCCGGCGCCGGGACTCCTGGACCGGGCAGACGACCAGCATGTACGGGCTCTCCTGGGACGCGCCGAACGCGAAGTAGTCGTCCACGTGCTCCCGCAGCACGGCCGGCGCGAAGGGGCGGAATCCCTCCCGGAACTTCACCTTGCGGTTGATGAGGCTCTGCATGTCGGGCCGCCTCGGATCTCCGAGGATGCTGCGAGAGCCGAGAGCCCGCGGCCCGAACTCCATGCGTCCCTGGTACCAGCCCACGACCTTGCCATCCGCGAGCTGGTCCGCCACGTGCTCGGTCAGGGCGTCGTCGTCGTCGAGGCGCGTCCAGGTGGCGTTCGTCGACGCCAGGAACGCCTCGATCTCCTCGTCCGAGTATTCCGTGCCCAGGAGCGAACCCCGCTGGCTGTCGCTGGGCCGGGTCGTGCGCGGCTCGTCCAGCAGCTGGTGCCACGTGAAGAGCGCGACACCCAGAGCGCTGCCCGCGTCGCCGGCGGCCGGCTGGATCCAGATGTTCTCGAAGGGCCCCTCGCGCAGCAGACGGCCGTTGGCCACGCAGTTGAGCGCCACGCCCCCCGAGAGGCACAGGTTCGTCATGCCCGTCTGCGCGTGAACGTGGCGTCCCGAGCGAAGCACGATCTCCTCGGTCACCTTCTGGATCGACGCCGCGATGTCCATGTCGCGCTGGGTGATCTCCGATTCGGGTTCGCGAGGCGGCCCGTCGAAGAGCGCGTGGAATCGCTCGTTCGTCATGGTCAGGCCGGCCGCGTAGTCGAAGCAGGACATGTCGAGGCGAAAGGATCCATCCGGCTTGAGGTCGATCAGCCGCTCCAGGATGAGGTCCGCGTAGACGGGCTCTCCGTACGGGGCCAGCCCCATCAGCTTGTACTCGTCCGAGTTCACCTTGAACCCGGTGTAATAGGTGAAGGCGGTGTAGAGAAGGCCCAGGGAGTGTGGGAAGCGCAGCTCGTGGCTGAGCTGGATGCGGTTGCCCCGACCCACGCCCCAGCTGGCGGTCGCCCACTCGCCCACGCCGTCCATCGTGAGGATCGCGGACTCCTCGAAGGGCGACGGGAAGAAGGCGCCGGCGGCGTGGGACTCGTGGTGCTCGGTGAACACGAAGGCGCCTTGGTAGCGGCCGTCGAGGCCCTTCCTCATCTCGCGCGGCAGCCACAGCTTCTGATTCAGCCAGACGGGCATCGCCTTCGCGAACGACTTGAAGCCGCGGGGTGCGTACGCCAGGTAGCTCTCGAGCAGCCGCTCGAACTTGAGATACGGCTTGTCGTAGAACCCCACGTAGTCGAGTCGGTCCGGCGTGAGCCCCCCCCGCTCGAGGCACGAGCGGATCGCCTGGACGGGGAAGCCCTCGTCGTGCTTCTTGCGACTGTGCCGCTCTTCCTGCACCGCGGCCACGATCTCGCCGTCGACGAGGAGCGCCGCCGCGGAGTCGTGGTAGAAGGCGGAGATGCCGAGAATGGCCGTCATGGGCTCGGGCTCTGCTGGGTGTCGGCGCGCATCGGGATTCCGGGCCTTCGCTACGTCTGGCGGAAGTAGCGAGCGGTGTCGCCGCCGGGGTCGTGGGCGGTCCAGTACGACTCCGCCGACGCGTCGAAGCTCTGGTGCAGCCGGTCGCGACCGAAGAGCCTCATGATCGCTCCCATGGGCGTGATCAGTCCGTAGAAGATCAAGGCGAGCACGAGATGGGTGACGACCCAGCCGATGGGCGCGACCGCGTGCATCCAGACCAGGTAGAGCGGCAGCCGCAGCGGGGGCAGCGCGTAGTACAGGGCCGCCACGCCGAGTCCGACGCCCCAGAGCACGCGTGCCACCACGACGGCCTCGTGCCACCAGAAGAGCCCGCCGAGCAGCCCGAAGAAGGCGGCGATGACGACGCCGAACCAGCGTAGTTCGGTGCTGCGGGGAGAGGTCCGGATCTCGAAGGCCGCCACGTCAGGAGTGCTCGCGGGTCCGCGCCTGCAGCGGGTTACTGGCACGGGCGAGCCATTGCGCGCCCGCGCTCATGACGATGCCGATCAGGAGCACACGTCCCGGCGGCTTCGCGTCGGAGCCGCAGCCCGGGCTGCCGAGGACCGCGCTCGCGACGCGCGCCGCCGTGAGGCCGGCGCCGCAGCGACGGGTTCCGGTCGCGAAGCGACGAGGGCCGGCCTGCATCGCCTCCAATCTAGGGATTCGCCTCGGACTCCGCGAATCGGCCATGCGCCCGGCAGCGCGTCCGCCGGATCGGAACCGCGGCCGCGTGGCAGAGTCCGATCACTGCGAGAGCCGAGAAGCGGTTCCGTCCCACTTCCATGCGCACTCTCGCCGTCCGTCCCACCTACAACGAAGCGGAAAACGTCCTGCCGCTGCCCCGGGAGATCATGGCGCAGAAGGACGTCCTGGTGGTGGACGACGCCAGCCCCGCCGGAACCGGTGATCTCGTGGCGGAGGCCATGGCGGGAGAGCCGCGCCTCCAACGGGTCCGGCGCAGCGCCAAGCTTGGCCTGGGCGGTGCCTACGTCGCCGGGTCCCGCTACGGCCTCGACCACGGATACGGTTCGCTGCTGGTGTAAGCCGTCAGCCGAGTCTGGACAGATTGGGCTTGCGCTCAGCCGGTCAACGCGTCCTGCGTGTTTTCGGCCGCGATCCCACTGACCATGTTCTTCACGCTCGCGTATCCGCGGCACGCCCCTGGTCGCTCATGGTGCCGGCTACGAACGTTGAGGGCCTCGTGGTTACGACGAGCGTGGTCTTCTGGTTCGGCGCGTAGCGTGTGGCTCGTCAAGGGCCGCGAGCGCCCGCAAACGTTCCAGGTTCTCTCGTGGCGCTTCGGCCCGCGCTGTCGGCGGATGGGGATCGCACTGCCACCGGTTGCCACCATGCGTCGAGGAGCGCTTCGAGTTCGGCGCGCTCCGGCGCCCACTCGGTGTCGGCAGCGAGATCATTCTGCTCGAGCGGATCCTCCGCTACCCGGAAGAGCATGGGCGGCGAATCGGGAGCCGTAGGCTCGATCAGCTTCCACGGGCCGCGCCGCACCCAGCGATGGAGCAGGTCCGCAGCGGGGTCGCCGACCCCGGTGGCCGGATACCGGTAGTCCTCGCCGAACACGGCCTCACGCTGCACGCCGCCCCGCCCCTCTGCGGAGGCCAGCAGACTGATACCGGGTAGATCCAGCGGGAGCTCGCCCAGACCCGCAGCCTCCAGGAACGTGGGCACCAGGTCGACACTGCTGACCGGCTCCACGTGCGTGGCCGCCCTCGTGTGTCCCGGCCAGCGGACCAGTATCGGCGTACGCACCCCCAGCTCGAAGGGAGAGGCCTTGCTCCTCCTCGAGTGGAATGGCTGATTGCTCTGCAGGTTCGGGCGAAAGCCGTTGTCGGACAGGAACACCACAAGGGTTCGCTTCGCCAGATCCTTCCGGTCCAGGTAGTCGAGGAGTTCGCCCACCTTGGCGTCGAGCCAGCTGCACATCGCGTAGTAGGCCGCGATGCGTGGATCGAGCCCGAGATCGTCGTACACGGCTGCGAACTCGTCGGGCGGCGTGAATGGCACGTGGGGTATGAGCGGGGCGAACCAAACGAAGAAAGGCTCGTTCCCCCGCTCCTCGATGAATTCGAAGATCGGTTGCAGGCCCTCCCTGCCGATCTTGAGACCGTGGTCTCCGAACGGACCCACGAATGCGTGGAGCGTTTCGTGGTCGGCGAGCGCCGTCGTCTCGCCAATCGTCATCCCGTGGGTGAAACCGCCGTTCTCGTGATGGCCTTCCCAGAACTTGCCTGTCTGGAGGCTCGAGTAGCCTTTTCTTGCGAGCAGGTCGGGCAGCGTGTCCAGGGATCGGAACGCTCGCTCGACGGCCGCCTGTTGGTTCCCTGGGGCCAGATTGAAGTAGATGCCGCTCTCGTGCGGGTAGCGCCCGGTCAGCAGCGTCGCCAGCGAAGGTCGGCACATGGCCGTGGGTACGTAGGCATGCGTGAAGCGCGCCGACTCTGCGGCCAAGCGATCGATGTGCGGCGTCCTGACGATTTGATCGCCCATGAAGCCGAAGTCGGTGAAGGCCTGGTCATCCGCGATGATCAACACGATGTTGGGGCGTTCGGTCTCGCTACCCGCGCAGCTGAGAGACACCAGCAGTAGGCCTGCTGCGATCCAGTCTTCGCGATGACCGCGCATCGAGTCAATGGCTCGAGAACCGGAAGACGCTGGCGGCACGTTTTTCGAGCACAAGAGTGAACCGCTCGTGTCGTTGCAGCTCGTGCACCCCGACCTCCCCCGCGGAGAACAGCGCCTTCTCGCTCATGGATGGACCCCCTCGATCGTTCCCGTGGTGCATAGGCAGAATAAGCCGCTTTGTCGACGTCCGATAGCGTACGATCTGACAATTCCCCTGTGGGCTACCGGCTCTCGGGGCCCTGGGCGGGGTCCGGCGCAACCCGCACCGATCACCCGATCTTCGAGCGTGACGTACATGAACCGATTCAAGTATGTGCTCATCATGTTCGTACCCCTTCTCGTCCTCGGCAGCCTCGTGGAGATCGCCGCACGGATATTGACTAGCAATGAATCGCAGCTGGTGGCGAGGGGCCTGGGTGCCCGCGACAAGACGTCGGAGTCCGACGTCGAGCTTGGATGGCGCCTGGTTCCCAATAGCACGGACGAACGAGACGGCTGGAACATCCGAATCAACGGCACCGGGCAGCGGTCCCCGGAGGTCGGCCCCAAAGAACCGGGGGAGTTCCGAATCCTGTCGCTGGGTGAGAGCACGACCTTCGGTGCCTTTGTTCCGCAGTCCGCCACGTACTCGGCAAGGTTGGAAAGCCTGCTGAACGCGCACCAGGATCGAAAGGTTACCGTGATCAACGCGGGCGTGTCGGCGTACTCGTCGTTTCAGAGCCTCAGGTATCTGGAACTGTACGGACATGAGTTTCAGCCCGATGTCGTGCTGTTCTACCACGAGGTCAACGATTACCTACCGACCGCGATTCGGCAGGGATCATGGATGGACGAGATCGGCCTCTTGAAAACCGACAAAGAGCTGTACGGGTCTCGCCTCTATCGCCTCGATGCGCGCCTGCTCGAGCTGTCGTACTTCTACGCGTGGCTCTCCCGCACAATCGCGCGCGACAGAATCGCAGACCTGAATCGGTCGAATCGCGAGAATCCACTCTCGGAGATCTTGCTTCCAGATATACGGGTTGGAATAATCGACAAGGTCGAAGATCATGGCGATGCGACCGGAGAACGGAGGCGCGTGCGCTCGAACCTGAGACCTTCGGCGGTTGGCCAACGGGTTTCGGAAACCGAGCGCCTGGAGATCCTGGAAGAACTCGAGTCATGGTGCGCGAAGCACGGCGCCCAGCTGGTTCTGATTCATCCCTCCTACCGGGACTCGATCCGACACGAATGCGTGCTCACCGAGTTCGCAGCGGAACACGACGTGAAGACCTTCGAGGCCTATGGCGTTCTTCATCCAGATGGAGTCGACGTCAGTGAGATGTTCAGGGACCGTTTCCACCCGACCGTTCGCGGACATGACGCGCTCGCGCGGGGGTTGGCCCGGTTCCTCACGGAGCATGTGATTCTTGGTGGAAGGTCGTCGGAATCGAACTGACCCTGGATCCGTATACGCGCGCGCGGGTGCCCGTGATGGACGCAAGTGGCGGGCCGGGCTCGCTCGTTCCATCGTTGGAGCTTGTGAACCTCAAGGCCGGTCTCCCGGGCGATCACCGACCAGGCCGCTCCGTTTCTGCGACGACGGCCCGCGTAGCGGCACACCCCGTCGCGCACCTCGCGAGGGACGCGGGGCCGCGCGGTGCCGGTGGTGCTCGCCATGGCCTGGGGCTTCACCACGGTGTCGTTGGCGGCCGCCAGCCTCTACGCCGTCGGCGTCACCCTGATGCTTCGGGAGCAGCAAGAGGCACTGGAGTAGGACCTCCAGGGGTCCCAGAATCGGTAGCCCACAGGGGAAATTGTCACTTCGGGCTTTATCGGACGTTGAGCGTGCCCCTCGTCTTTCCTACGCGTCCTCCTATCGAGCGTAGCCGAGCACGCGAAGCCGCTCCCGGTCGTCCGGCGAGAGCGTCGCCGGCCGATCCCCGCGCGCTGCCAGCCGATCCGCGAGCTCGTCGATTCGGCGCTCGTGGTCCCGGGCGACGGTCGGAAACGCGTCTGCGACGTCCCGCGTCTCGCCGGGGTCGTCGTGCAGGTCGAACAGGTACAGCCTTCCGTCCTCGCGGCGGCGGGTGGCCTTCCAACGCCCCTTTCGGAGAGTCTGGTAGAGCTGCTCGCTCAGGAAGAGCTCGTCCGGCCCGAGCTCGCTCGCTTCGGCCTCGACGGGCCGGCCCATCTGCCGGATCAGGTCGAAGACGTCCTCCAGACGCAGAAAACGCGACGCGTCCTCGAGCAGCGGAGGTGAGACGATCAGCGGGACGCGAAGGACCGGCTCGAAGGAGGGATTGCCCAGGTGCATCCCGACTCTCAGCGCGTGCTTTTCGCCGAGCTGCTCCCCGTGATCGGAGGTGAACACCACCCGGGCATCCTCCAGCAGGCCTCGCTCTTCCAGGGCATCGAGAAGCTCTCCGAAGGCGGCGTCGAAAGCGCTCAGCGCCTCCCGGTACGTGCGATCGAGGAGCGCGTAGTCGTGGACGTCGAGATAGTGGACGTAGACGAACAGGTTCTCCGCGGGAAGCCGGTCCAGGACCTCGAGCACGGCGCGGGTCACGTGCGCCGCCGTGTGCGTGCTCGCGTCGACGAGCTTGATCCCCTCGCGGTTGGCGGGTCGGGCGCCCACTTCGACCCACTCGTCGAAGCCGCGATCGAACCCGGCCGGCCGGAAGAGGTAGGGATTCGAGACGACTCCGACGGTGCGGTAGCCAGCGCGTTTCATCTCCTCGCCGAGGGTGGGCACCCCGCTCGGAATGCACGAATCCTCGCCCTCCATTCGGGCGAAGCGAATCAACCCACACCACGTTCGGCCGTTCCAGTGAAGCGTTCTCCCGGGTTCTCCCGACTCGATGCTCGGCGTGCGCCCGGTGAAGAGCGCCGCCATGGACATCGAGGTCTGATGGAAGGAAGCGACGGCGTTGCTGAAAATCTGTCCGCGTTCGGCGAGTCGATCGATGTTCGGGGTCGGAAGCGGGGAGCCGTAACAGGAGAGGTGATCGCGCCGAAGCGTATCCACCACGATCAGGAAGACACGCGACGGTGGAGACGACTCGGGAGGCCGGCAGCCAATCGCGGCTCCCGCCACGAGAAGCGCGAAGAATGCACGGACCGGACCGGCTCCACTCACTCGGCGTACCCGAGCGCCCGCAGGCCGTGGAGCACCTCGTCGTCGAGGTCCGGCGCGGCGGATCCGCCGGCGATCGCCTCCGGCGCGCGCCACAGGGCGGCTCCCGCGCGCGCGAGATCTGCGGGCATCCCCTCGACCCGTGCGTCCAGGGGGTCCGTCTCGGCCGGGTCGCGATCCTTCCGGTAGACCTCCGTCCTGCCATCCCCGTGTGCGATCAGCTTCCATGGCCAGCGCGTGACGGCGAAGCGATGACTGCGCGGACGCAGATGCCCTGCCAGCACCGGATCGGGGTGGAGCTCCGCGACGATGTCGCGTCCGGCCAGCGGCGCGCCTTCGGCGAGGAGATTGCGTCCCCTCATCTGCGTGCCGATGGGCGCACCGGCGAGCGCGAGAAGCGTGGGCGCGACGTCGAGCAGGTCGACGGGCTCCGCAACCCTGCGCGCTGCTCCCGCGCGCCGGGGATCGTGGAGGATCATGGGAACCCGCAGCACCTCGCCGTGAAGGTGGATCCCATGGAACCATCCGCCGTGGTCGAGAAACTCCTCGCCGTGGTCGGCGACGATCATCAGGATGGGCGACGCGAAGCCAGCCTCGGCGAGGACGCGGCGGAGATCACCGATCGCCTCGTCCACCGCCGAGATCTCGGCGTCGTAGAGATCGATCAACCGCTCGACCTCCCCTGGATCGGGCCGGATTTCGCCGCGAGCGAGCATCGAGATGTATGCGGCGGTGGCGGGCGGCGCCGCGGCGTGGCGGTCGGGGTCCCGCAGGAAGCGTTCGAGATGGCGAGGCGGCGGATCGAATCCCGGATGAGGCTCCATGTAGTGCACGTAGAGGAAGAGCGGGCCCCCGTGCAGCGTTCCCAGCTTCTCTTCCACCACGCGGTTGATTTCGCGCGCCGTCGGCGCCCGCAGGGCGACCGGCTCCCCTTCCGGGATCTCGACCGTCAGCAGGGCGCCCTCCGCCGACGGCGGGACCTCGATGCCATCCGCGCTCCAGACGTCGAAGCCCCGCGCGAAGCCCCGCGGCTCCGTCACGTGGACGAAGTTTCCATTCGCCGCCAGCGTGTGGTAGCCCCGCTGCCGGAGCAGCTCGGCCAGCGTGGACAGCTCGCCCCCGAGGTCGTGTTCGAACGACACCGCACCGTGCTCGGAGGGATAGCGGGACGTGAAGAGCGACCCGATCGAGGGCTTGGTCCAGGAGCTCGGCGCGGTAGCGTTCAGAAAGAGACTTCCCGCCGCGGCCAGGCCATCCATGGTCGGCGACGTGTCCCGAGGGTAGCCGTAGGCGCCGAGATGGTCCGCTCGCAGCGTATCGATCACGATGAGGACCAGGTTCGGCGGCGCCGGCTCCGGCCCGCAGTCGAGCAGCGCCACGAGAGATGCGACTGCCAGGACCGCGAGGCGGGAGACCGTCGGCAGCCGGACCGTCCGGGCGTCGCGTGTCATCGCGGGGGTTCGGAAGAGTGCATGCCGGCCCGTCTGCGAAGGTAGCAGACCGCGGCACCTCGCGAAGCGATGCCAGCTGCGGATGCGGCACGACGAGGGATTCCGGTAGGCTCCGATCGTCCGGCCTGCGAACCATCGGAGTGGATGCTGCGAATTCCAAACCGGATCCAGGCCGGCATCGAGAAGCGCAACGCCATGCCCATCCCGCCCAGGATCGTCCTTCGCCCCCCGAGCTGCCGCCACCTCGCCGAGACGGACTCCCGGGACGCCTGGATCCTCGCGCTGCTCGTCGTCGCATTCGCGCTTTCGCGCATCGTGTGGCTCGCGGTAAATCCCGAGAGCGCCGAGTACTGGGAAGAGTCGTATCGCTGGATGGCCGCGCACGAAATCCTCACCGGCTCGATCGAGCCGCTCCTCGACTACCAGGCGGATCATTACCAGGGGGGATCGCTGGTGATGATCGGGCTCGTCATGGGTTCCTTTCTCCTCTGGGGTGAGAGCGTCATCGCGATGAAGCTCGCAGCCGTGATCGTCTCGAGCTGTACGCTGTGCCTGCTCTACCTACTGGGCAGGAAGCTGTTCGGGCGACCGACCGCCATCGTCGCTTCCCTCGCCTACCTGGCCGGCCCGCCCCTGGTCGCCTACTGGGGTCTCACGGTCATGGGAAGCCACGGCGAGTCGATCCTTTTCAGCCTGGCTCAGCTCCTGATCTTCTTCGAGATTCGTGCGGGCCGCTGGCGCAGCCCGGCGGGCTGGGCCCTTCTCGGCCTCGTGTCGGGTGTCGGTCTCTGGTTCTGTTACACGTCGGGATTGACCTTGATCGCCTGCGGGCTGGCCTGGCTGCTCTGGGAGCCGCTGCCGCGTCCGCGCGAGCTGCTGTCGGGAAGCGCGGGCGGGTTGGTCGGTCTCGTGCCCTGGCTCCTCTACAACCAGAGGCACGGGTTCGTGGGCCTGTCCCGGATCTTCGAGCTGTTCGGTTTTGGCAGCCCGGTCGATCCGTGGGTCGCCCAGGGACCGCTCGAAAAGCTCGCGATCCTCGTGTCGCGTGACCTGCCCGTGGGTCTCCTGGGGCCGGTGGCGGAGGCGCTGCCACAGGGTCTGGGGCCCGCCTTGATCCTCGGCGGCTCGGCGCCCTACGCGATCGCCCTGATCGGGAGCGCGATCCGAGTGGGCGGGCTCTGGCGCGAGGGGACCGGCGATGCCGAATCCCGTCGCCGCGAGCGCGTCTTCCTGCTGTACGCACTCGTCTTCCTGGGCGTGTTCCTCGGCTCGCGCTTCAGCGTCGAACCGGCCGATGGAATCGTCGTGTACCGCCTCTTCGTGCCGCCGGCGGTGCTCCTGATGCTCCCCGCGGCGCATGGGGTGTCGCTTGCCTGGCGCCGAGGCGGCGGGGCGCGCTGGGCGGCGCTCGTCGGATGTGGAATCTGTCTCGTGTCATTCGCCACGGCGACCGTGCAGCTCGCGAGCCGGGAAATCGACCCGGACGACTCTCTGGAGATCGAGGGGGGCTACGTGGTTCGGGGCCTCCTGCTGCACCGCAAGTTCGAGCGCGACCTGCCCCGCGCCTTTGCCGTGGCGGATCGCGCGGAGGACCCGCGCATGCGCTTCAAGGTGATCCAGGGGATCGGGTGGGGCTTCGAGTACCGCTTCGAGCAGGGGGGCTCGCTGAAAGCGCTCGATCGTTACATCCAGGCTCTACCCTTGACCGATCGCGTGCCGTTCGTCTCCGGGTTCCGGTGGATCGCAGGCGAGCGACGCGCTCAGGTCCGTGCGCGCGTGGCGGCAGGGGACGACGGCTCCAGGACTGGGACGCTGCTCGCGCGCCTGAAGCAACTGAGGCGCTTTGCCGACGACCAGTGGGAGCGAATCCCGTCCGAGTACCACCTGGTCGACGAGGTGTCACCGTGAGTCGCCGGCTGCTCCCCGGCGGGTCCGCGCGGGCTCCGTCGCCAACGCTGCGCGGTTCTTGACTTTCCAGGGGGGACCGGATCGAATGCGAAGACGCTTCCAACAGGTGGGCCTCTCCCTTGTCAGCCTGGCCCTCTTCCTGGGCCTCGCCGAAGCGGTGGCTCGCTGCTCCCTCACGGATGCGTACTACGTGTGGCCTCCCAACTTCGAGGAGGACTTCGATCCCGATCCGACCATCATCCACGGCATCACCGGGACCTCCAGGCTCACGATCAACTCGATGGGTATCCGCGGCGATCCCTTTGCGGAAGAGCAGCGATATCGACTCCTGGCGGTTGGCGGCAGCACCACCATCTGCACGTATCTGGACGACACGGAAACGTGGCCGTACCTCGTACAGGAACGCCTGAACGCGAGCCTCGGCTCCGGAACGACCTGGGTCGGAAACGTCGGCAGACCCGGCCACGCGAGTTCACAACACCTGCTCCAGGTCACCGAGCTGCTGCGGCAGCATCCCGAAATCGATGGGGTGCTCCTCCTGGTCGGCATCAACGACTTTCTCGTGACCCTCAACTTCCTCGAGCGGCCCTGGAGGCTGGCGTCCTCTCGGTACGACCTCTTGAAGAGCGCGTTCAGCATCTTCCCGGGCTGGGACGAAGGCGCCCCGTGGTACCGGCGCACGGCGCTCGGCCGACCCCGGTGGCGGGTTCCCGAGTGGATCGAGAACCGGCCTGCGCAGGATCGGCAGGGACGCTCGGTCGCCAGGTGGCGCGCGTACCGACGCGAGGCCTCCGCACTGCGAGCGGATCTGCCGGATCTCAGCGGGCCGTTGATCTCCTACACGCGCCAGCTCGACGCCATCATCGATGCCGCAGAGGCGGAAGACGCCCGGGTGATCTTCATGACCCAGCCGACGCTGTGGCGGCCGGGGCTCTCGCAAGCCGAGCTCGATCTCCTGTGGACGGGCGGGCCTCGAGAGAAGAGCGGAGACGAGTACTACTCGGTCGAGGCTCTGGCGGTGGGGATGAAGCTGTACAACGACGCCCTTCGTCGCGTCTGTCGAGACCGCGAAACCGAGTGCATCGACGTCGCAGCGCGTCTACCGAAGGAACCGGCGGTCTTCTGGGACGACGCGCACTTCACCGAAGAGGGCGCGAGACGTGTGGCCGAGATCGTGGCTGGAACCCTGCTCGAGCGTGAACCGCTGGCCGGCCTCCGCCGCCTCGACGGCGAGGAGCCTCGGCGTGGCGCGGACCGGATCCACCGCCGCGCCGCGGCGCCGGAGTGACGCGCGGCTTCAGGGCCCGGCGACGGGCGCCGTCTCGGACGACCGATCCGCGGCCGCCTCGACCGCGATGCGGGGGCTGCCCCAGAAGGCGACGACTTCGGGATCGAGCGGGGTGTTGGAGGTCAGCGCCAGCCGCAACGTGACGCGCTCACCGCCCCAGGCGGAAAGGTCCGCGTCGAACGGCTTCCAGCGGTTGCCGCCAGCGACCAGGAAGACCGACCCCGCGGTTTCGAAGTCGCCGCCGCGTGACACCGCGACCTCGAAGCGGACCTTCTCCGCCTGCTCGAAGAGGTCCTCGGCGCCCACGAGGGCATGGATTCCGATCCCCGCCTGGAACACGGCGTCCTCCGGGACCTCGACCTCGAAGTCGATGCCGCCGCCCAGCGGCCCGAGCCAGACCGCGAGGGGGCGCCGGTTCATCTTGGTGGCAAGCTTGGGCGCCGGTCCGGGAGCGGGATGCTCGACGCCGTCGCCGTCCCGGATCCACGCGCGCCCCTGCTCGCGGGCGTCGAACAGGTCGAGGGCGGTCGGTCCGCGATCGGGCCCGCGCGCCAGCACCGACACCCAATTGTACTTCGATACCGGGTAGTTCCCGGGAATCCGGAAGTATCGCTCGAGGTGGGCCTGAACGCGTGGCAGCTCCTCCCGGTAGTAGGTGTAGAGGGGCTGGTCGATGTCGCTCATCACCACGTAGCGGACGTCCTCGAGGGCGGCCAGGATTGCGAGCTCCTGCTCGTCGCGCATGCCGGGGATGATGCCGCTGTAGGGCGTGGGGTTGCGGGTGTCGGTGGCGAAGTAGATGAGCGGCTCGCCGCGCGCGACGAAGATCGCGTCGCCCGGTCGAACGCGGTTGCGCAGGTATTCGATCGCATTCGCCAGAGACAGTCCGCGCAGCTGCGACGTGACGGGCCGCTGCGGGACCCGGGGGCCGAGGCCTTCGTCCTTGGCGATACCGAAGATCATCCGGCCGCCGAGGGCGCTCCCGGCGGACAGCGCCAGCAGCAGGGCGGCCGTCACGGCGGCGCGCGCGCGCCGTGGGCGAGCCGCGCTCGGCGCGCCGGGCGCCACCAGCAGCAGCTGCGTCAGCGTCGGCGGCAGCACGAAGACCAGGTGCCCCCAGTCGGTGCGCGGGAAGAGATTGACCGTCAGCGCCGCCAGCACCGCCGTGTGCACCCACGCCGCGGCGGGGAGGGGTCCGCGCCACCGCCGCCAGGCCGTGGCAGCGAGCGTCGCGAAGGGCAGTGCGTAGAGGAGCTGCGTCAAGAGGACCATCGGCGTCCCGGTCTCGCTGAAGAAGACGCCGACCCGCAGCGTGTAGAGCGAGGGCAGGTAGAGCGCCTTGTTCGGCCGGACGTCGGGGGCGAAGTCGCCGGGGGGCCAGAAGTTCATGTAGGGGGTGGCGAAGGTCTCGTCGAAGGACAGCGGCAGCACGACCAGCGAGCGGACGAGGACGTCGAGGTCGCCGCGGATGGCGTAGACGCCCAGCGTGAGCGCGGCGACGGCGGCGCCCCCGGTCGCGAAGGCGAGCGCGACGCGCAGACGCCGGCCGGGTGGCGCACCCGCGGCGACGGCCGCGAGCAGGCCGGCGGCCAGGGCGACGCCGACGGTCTGCTTGCACAGCGCGGCGCCGGCCACGAGGGCGCCGGCGGCCCCCGCCCAGCCCGCCGAGCGGGTGGCGCGCACGGCCGGGTAGGCCGCGATCAAGCTCAGGTAGAACGCGAGGGTGGTATGGAAGAAGATCGAGAACAAAGGGAAAAGCAGAATCGGGGCGCTGGCGGTTCCGGCGGCGGCAGCGTGGGCGAGGGGCCCGGCGCCGGCGCGCACGGCCACCGCGTACACCGCGCCGCAGGCCAGGCCGTTGAGCGCGACCACGGCCGCGCGGGCGACGGCGATCTCCTCGCCGAACCACCGGAAGAGCAGAGCGAGCGTTTCGAAGGGCAGAGGACCGGTGAAGCTGGCGACGTCGCGGTAGAGGCGCTCGCCGGCGTTCATGCGCTGGGCGACGTGAAGAATCAGCCCTTCCTCGAGCAGGTTCGGCTCGAGGCGGATCATCAGGCTGCAGACGGCGGCGCCCAGCACCACCCAGGTCAGCGCCGTGGCCTC
>Ga0224512_10002455_pt1 | contig 16997 bp, 11 predicted proteins | sample SF_May12_sed_USG_4_FD_169103 | JGI IMG/M metagenome (GOLD analysis project Ga0224512, IMG submission 169103) | Sediment microbial communities from San Francisco Bay, California, United States - SF_May12_sed_USGS_13 | ecosystem: Environmental > Aquatic > Marine > Sediment | place: USA...
CGACGCTCCAGCTGTTGCGCCACGGAAACTTTCAGGAAATTGCTTTCCATGGATTCGTAGTTCTCCTTGTCCGTCCCCAGGCTCGGAAAAAATCCGTAGGTTTTGTAGTTATTGAAATTGACACTGGTGTCGGCGTTCGAAAAAACTTTTGGCGTCGTGGCACAGCCGACAACCGAGAACGCAATGAGTGCGATAATCCATAAACGAAAGCATTGGAATACGGGTGCCATCATTTTATCTCCTGGGTGTCTGTAGCGAGCTGATTGGGAACGGCCAGCATCCACTGAACGAAAGAATGCGGAAATTTTTGTAGATCATAGAGACTTTGCGAATCAAATGCGATATCGCTGCTATTCTAAGGAATATTACATATGCACAAAATCTGTAAACATGCTTAGTCATGCAGTATTTGTACTACCAGAGCTTGCATTTCAGCGTCGCTGCCGTGAGCGGCGTTGTACTCCCTGCGCCTTATTGGCATCTTGGGAGCTCTGCAGATATACCTGGACGGCCAGCCATCGATGATCCTGGTGCCGGTGGAGGGTTCAAGCTACTGGACACCAGGCCATTTGGGAGGTCGAGATGGTCTTTACTTTTGTATTCCTGGCAAATATGGCGCGCCTGCTCTGGGACGGTGCGCCGCTGTTTTTGGGCCTTGGCGTCATGATCGCCGCACTGGCGATCGCCGTAGGTCGGCGCGAGGGCTGGGCCACCGGGGACAGCCTGTATTACGGCTTTATCACGGCCACCACCGTGGGTTATGGGGACATGACTCCAACCACCGGCCGCAGCAAGTTTTATGCGATCATTCTGGCGATGATCGGCCTGATATTCACAGGTATCATCGTGGCACTGGCAGTAGAGGCTGCCGGAACGAGTTTCGATCAGCTGCAAGGCTGATGCGTGTAAACCTGCAGCGCAATTCACCCGGACCATTCGGAGAGGCGGTATGTCAGCAGAAAGTACAGCACAAAAACAGCTTCTAAGGCTCGAGCGTCTTACGGACCTGGTTTATGCGTTGGTCATCTGGCGCATCTTTACCATCCTGCCGCGGCCGAGCTTTGATAATCCGGAGTGGGACACGGTCTGGGACATGCTCAGCAGTGAATGGGCGGGCTTCGTCGTACCGTTCCTGGCCATCCTGATCGTAATCGTCTACTGGCTGCAGAGTAACTCGCTGCTGAGCCAACTGAAGGCCACGAATGCGATTCACACCGGTATCTCCATTTTTCAGGTGTTCTTTGTGCTGTTCTACCTGTATGCCCTCGGCCTGGGTATCGGCGTGGGTTCCGCAGCCGATACGCGGGTGCTGGAGAGTTCGGCAGCCGTGCTCGTTGGCGCCACCGCCTACCTCGGCTGGTGGTACGCCTGGCGGAAGGGCGCGTTGTTGGCAGATGATGTGTCTGCCGAAGAAGCCAAACAGGTCGCCACGGCTAACTTCGCCGAACCGATGACCGCACTGCTGACCATTCCTGCCGCGTTTATCGGTCCGTGGGCATGGGAATTGTCCTGGTTTCTGTATCCGTTTCTTAAATGGTGGTTCAGACGGTGACGCACTGTTGACGGCGCCGCCGGCTTCAGCGCCGTGCATGCCGGTGCTTAATGATGAGTAGTGGGTGCGTTCCGGCTAAGCCCTGTCATAGCCGAATCTGACCGTTGCGAGCGGGTTCTGCAGCGTCGCCAGTTAGCGTTGCAGTGCTCTCATCTCCGCGTCCGCCTTCAACACCTCCTTGCCGCACGGATCTTTGTCAGGAAACCATCGCTCTTTGGTTTTCTTGGCGATAATCGACAGCCCCAGGGTTGCTGCTGCCTGGCCGCTCCGCCCGGCATCCAGAGTCAGCTTGGGGTTCGCCATGGTGCCGCTGACTTTAGTAAAAGGCGTGATCAAATCCGTGAAGCCGATACCAAGACCCTTGCGGGCCGAGGTTTCGAAAGTGGCATCGACCTTTTCCGTTCCGAGGTCGATAAAGGCCACGCTGACGATTTTCAGTTTATCCGTCTGTAAAACGAGTGCCGGTTGACCGTTTACCTGGCCATCGATGGCACGCAACAAAACGGTGACGCACTCAATTTTTGTGTACGGATCCTTTTTGGAGAGCGGGTTTACGGCGCCCACGATCTCCGAGGCGAAATCGCGCATGAACCAGGACGGAATGCCTTTGGTCTGGCCGCTTGCGCCCACGAGGCGCACCGTGCCATCCAGGGAAGCGGCCATTTCCCTGACCGTTGCGCCTGTTGCGGCCATTTTCACCTGCACATCGTAGCTGGGGAGCAGATCCACCGCATCCGGACTGCTCGGCGTCAGGCCGAGGGTCAGCTTGGTGCCTTCAATGGCGGTGTTGAGCTGGGCGCCTGCGGCCGTCGGCAAGACTTCGAGGTTGCCAGCCAGCGTGCCTCGTCGGCCGGACACGCCAAACTTATTTATGCGCAAGGCGCCGTCCTGCAGCGAGGCATCCAGCAGGACATCATTGACGGTGGTTTCACGCAGGACCATTTCACCGACCGAGATATCGACCCGGGCGTTCAATTGCCGCAACTGATCCAGGGGTATCGGCGTATCCGGGATCACCCGGGAGTCATCCACCGTCGGGGCCGATTCCGATTCGGCCCCGGCCTCCTGATCCGGCAGGAATGGCACGACGTTCAGGTATTTGGACACCAGGGTCAGGTCGACGAACGGCACGTCTCCCTGGTTCTTATACGTGGCGTTGCCGGACAGATCACTTTTACCCGCCGTCGCGATTAAATCTTCCAGCCGGACGGCGTCCGCCGAGCCGATCAGATGTGCGGACAGGGTCAGCGGCTCGTCGGGAAGATCTGTGCCGGCAATGCGACCCAGGTTGCTCATGCTGGCCACCTGCGTGTCGATGCGCAGATCCGTCCGGGATAAATCATTAATGAGATCGACTTCGCCGCTGGCGAGCAGCTGGCTTTTGGCAAGATTCAAGGAAAGCCGCTCGATAACCACACCGGTATCCTGCCAGCGGACGCGGCTTTGCAGCTCAAACGGGGCACTGACCGGAACATACTCGGCAAAACTCGGAATCCAGGCCGCCACGTCCGGGCCTTTCGCCGTGATGGCGACACGTCCGGAAGACAGCATCGGTGACATGTTTATCGAGATATCACCGCTGAGCTCTCCCTGGCCAATACGCGCCGTCAGCTTGCGCAGGTTCAGTGTGTCCTGGCCCAGTTGAACATTGCTGGAGACTTTGAACGGCTTCTCTTGAAGCGCATAGTCGCTGGTCTCCGGAACCAGTTTGGCCAGGCTGTCGCCCTCGATGGTGATGTCGATGTCGGTGCCCTGAAAATCAGTCAGATTGCCGAGCCGGCCACTCAGTTCGGCCCGCGTGCTGCCGAGCCGGGCGGTGATACCTTTGAGTGCAAAATAGTCTGCCTTCCGCTGGATTTGACCCGCGGTCTCGTAGTCCCCTGGCGGCAGGGTATCAAGCTCCACGCCGGCCATTTTGACGGTCCCGGCCAGGTCTGGCCCGGAGACCTGGAAGCGGAGATCGGTGTCGCGCTCCAGTGGCTGGTTACCGACGAGACCATTGATCAGAATTTTGTCGTCCGCGATCCGGATTGCGCCGTCTTTGATGGCGAAACCTTGCGCAACACGGTCCACGCTGCCGCTGACGCTGAATGATGCCTGCGGCAGCCCGGCAACCGCCGCGATCTCCGCCACCTCGCGCAGGTTGGCGCCATTGACACGAAACCGCAGGCTCGTGCCGATGAACTCGGGTGGGTCGGTGAGCTCACCATCCAGCTCGACGCGGTAATCCGGCGCGGCGCCCAGCGTGGCGACGATCTGCTCCAGCACGAAAGCCGCATCCTGCCGGTAGACTCTGCCGGCGGCCTGGTAGGGACCATCGGGAATCTTGTCGGGGTCCATTTCCGCCAGGGTCAGCGTGCGACCGAGGTCCGGCCCGGATATCTCGAATTTAATATCAGTATCACTCACCAGTGGCTCGATGCCGATCAGGCCCTCGACCTGGATGACATCACCACCAAGTTTTGCAATGCCCTGGTCAATCGTAAAGCCGCGATCGATTCGCGAGACGCTGGCATTGACGTCGAACGGCACGACCGGGCCATTGGCAATGTCGAGCGCGCCGCTGATGATTGACAGGTCATCACCTTGCACGCGCAACGCGAGTTCGGTGCCAACCAGGTCCGGCGACGCAGACACCATGCCCGTTACCGTGAACTGAATATCCCTGGCGGTGGCGCTGACATCTACAAGCCCATTGCCTTCCGGGGACTGGCTCAGATCCGCAGTCAGGCTGAAGGGGCCAGTCAGTTTGCCCGGCAGGCCGAACAGCTTGTTGAAGCGGCCGAATTCCGGCCCATTGATCTTCAGGCTGACGACAGATCCGGCGATATTCGGAAACTCGGCGATAGTGGCGTTGAGGTCGAATGTCGTCGCGCCGATTTCGACAGCGACGTTTTCCACGACGATGGTAGCGCCCTTCCGGGTGATGATGCCCGCGATCGCATAAGGGACCGCCGGAATATCGTCGCGGCCGGCGAGTTGCCCGAGCGTGGCTGCATTGGGCCCGCCTGCACTGAAATCAATATTCACCTCATCGAGGTCTTGCAGATCAGAGAATGAGCCGGTCACATCGATTTCGAATTCACCGAAGTCTCCCTGAATATTCAGATTCATCTTGTCGCTGACCGGCTCCACGGTGGCGACAAGATTCAGTGGACCGCGGGTGATCGGATCGATGCCCAGAATGTCAGTCAGATATTTCGCATTGGGTCCGCTGACCTGAAGACGCCCGACGGGTTTGCCTGGTTCGGCCAGACTGTCGATCTGTGCTGAGGATTCGATACTGATCTCGCCCAGCACGCCGCGCAGATCATAGTGCACCGCGCCCGCATCAAGCAGATTCGCAAAAGTGCCGGCGGTGGCATCCAGTGTGACCGGCGTGCCGTTGAGGTCTCCGTCGAGATCAAGCTGCAGGTCGCCCGAGTCCAACTGAACCTGTTTGATTTCTGATGCTTGAAAGCGGAGCGGTGCGTCCCGGGTCGGGTCGAGATAGTCGACGCTGAGATTGCGAATTCGCGCCTGCCGGATCAACAGGTTCAGGGTGGCCTCGGCATCGTCGGATTCTTCAGCCGGGTCGGTTGCGGCCAGTGTCCAGTTGTTCAGCCCGGTGTCGTCCTGCTCCAGGTGGATGGCGACATCGTCGAGTTCGATATTGTCGATCAGTATCTGGCCGGAAAGCAGCGCCCAGGCATCCAGGGAGACATCCAGCCGCTGCACGCCAAGCAAAAAATCTTCGCTGGCCCAATCGGCATTGTCCAGTCGAACATCTTCGGCAACGACCCGAATCTTTTCGCCGAGTGACGGCTGCAACGATCCCTGGATTCGGAAACCGCGACCGAGCTGATTACTGACCAGGTTTTCGACCTGCGGTTTGAAGCGGCCCAGATCCATGGTCAGGAGCACCGCGACGAGTATGGCAATCGCGGCCAGCAGCGCAACTGCACCTATCAAGACTATTTTTATCCAGCGCACTGCACCAGCCTTGTTGGATATTATTGTATGATTGGCTGTAACCAAACCCAGTCTAGACCACCGCTAGCGAGGGCGCAAAAACTGCGGCGTGGCCCACCGAGCAATCGCGGGTTTCACAGCCTTGAGAACTTCGTATGAGGGAGAGCCCCATGCAGAACAACCATGCCAGCATGCGCTCCGTCAGTGTTTCGTGGCTTGCTGCGTTGTTATTGAGTGCCTGTGCAACCGCTCCGTACGCGCCGGCGGCGCTGGAGTCCGTCCCGTTCCAGGATCGTGCACAGACGCAGATGAACGGGCCGGTCACGGTAAGTGCCGCCGTTCCCGGTCCGCAAGAAACCCGTGCATTGTTCGACCTGCCGCTTTACGACAGCGGAATTCAGCCAGTGTGGATCGAGGTCCGGAATGGGACTGATTCCCGGATGCGCTATGCGCCGGTGGGCACGGATCCGGATTATTTTTCCCCCCAGGAAGTGGCCTATGTTCACAAAAGCGGCTTTTCCAAGCAGGGGAAAGTCGAAATGAACCGCTATTTTTACGACATGGGCATGCCACGCAGGATCCCGCCTGGCGAAAGCCGCTCAGGCTTTGTCTTTACGCATGCCCGGCCGGGCACCAAGGCGTTCAACGTGGATCTGTTCGGCGCCAGCCGCGACAATGATGTCTCGTTTACTTTCTTTATTGACGTACCGGGATTCGCGCCGGATCATTCCGACGCCTATTTCGAGGAACTCTACAGTGCCGATCAAATCCGCGAGCTGGACAGGGCTGAAATCAGGTCAGAACTGGCCACCATGGATTTCTTCACACGGGATCGGTCGGGTCAGCAACAGGGCCTGCCGATCAACCTTATCGTCATCGGCGAACCACTGGAGGTATTGCAGGCGCTGATCCGGGCCAACTGGGTGGAAACACCGCGCACGGAAGCTGAGATCGCATCCACAACGGAGTACTTTTTTGACCGCCCCGCCGACGTGGTGTTCACGACGAATCGGGACGCAAGCGGGGAACGCAACGAATTGCGATTCTGGTTGAGCCCGATGCGCGCGGAAGGCCTGCCCGTCTGGTTTGCACAAGTGATGCATCACATTGGCCAGGGCAAAGGTCGCACGCAACTGGACCCCGATCTGGACGATGCCGCGACCTTCTTTTTGCAGGACCTCTGGTACGGCCAGGGCCTGGCCCGGTTCGGATGGGTCCAGGGCCAGGGAGAGGTTGCGTTTGAAAATTCAAGGCGGACCTTCGCCGGTTCCGAGTACTTTACCGGTGGCAATCTGGCCGTCATGTGGTTGACGGGTGAAACCGTGTCCATGCTGGACGTGGACATTCTGGATTGGGACGTGGGTCCCGTGAAGGGGGGGCCATGATGAAAATCAACCGACACGGTCTTTGGGTCACCCTGCTCGTGGCGCTGTCCGCCGTGGCCCAAAACCCTGATCAGACCAATCGGCCAGAATTCCTTGAGCGTGCCCAAAGTCAGAGTAAAGATGCTGTCACCGTGACTGTCGCCGTGCCCAGTGCCAGCGAAGCACGGGAACTGTTTGGCGCACCCCTGTACCGCAGGAACATTCAACCGGTCTGGCTGGAAATTGCCAATAACCAGAAGGAGGCGATCCAGTTTATGCCGATTGCCGTCGATCCCCGTTATTTCACGACCATCGAAAGCGCCTTCCTGGGGGCAGGTAGCGCAAAAAAAGCGGACCAGAAAATGCGTAAGTTCTTCCTCGACCGGAAGATGGATATGCACGTCGCGCCGGGGCAAAACCGCACCGGGTTCATGTTTACCCAGCTCGACGAAGGCACCAAGGCATTCAATGTGGACATTTATACGGATGATGAGCAGCTCGTGCATTTCACGTTCTTCGTGCCAGTACCCGGCTTGCGCCTGGATCATCATGATGTCGATTGGGACAGCCTTTATACGGCTGAGGAAATGCTCGACCTGGAGAAAGATGCGCTGATCGAGGCCCTGGAAAATATGCCGTGCTGCACGACCGACAAGAAATCCAAGGGCTGGGGTGATCCCCTCAATCTCGTGGTCATCGGCAGCAAAGAGGATGTCTACTACGCCTTCATCCGGGCGGGATGGGACGAGACTGAAGCCATTAGCCGGTCTTCTCTGATGAAAATGGGTAAATCGTTCCTCACCGGGGGTGAGAACCGGTATTCGCCTGTCAGCGGGCTATACGTATTCGGCCGTTCCCAGGATGCCGCTTTCCAGAAGGCCCGGGACAACATCAATGAACGCAATCACCTGCGGCTGTGGATGTCGCCGATACGTTACCAGGGCGTTCCGGTCTGGATAGGGCAGATCAGCCGCGACATCGGGGTTCGCTTGACGATCAAGACAATCACCACCCACAAAGTCGACCCGGATGTCGATGAAACCCGCGAATACCTGGTGGAAAACCTGGCCTATTCCCAGGCGCTGGCCAAACTTGGCTATGTCGGCGGCGTCGGTGCTGCGCCGATCGATGATCCGCGCGGCAACCTGACCGGTGACCCTTATTTCACCGACGGCCACCGGGTGGTCTTATGGGTTTCATCTCAGCCCAAAGACATCGCGGAAATCGAGATTCTGCAGTGGGGGGAACAGCCGGTCCGATAGGCTTGGGCCGGCCCCTTGCCAGGTCGGCTGACCGGTTAGTGCCAAGGGTGGGGTCGGACCAACGCATTAAATGGGGTCGAACCGCATTTTTTATCGCGGTTCGACCCCTTTTTACTCAGGCGCGACGCTATTTGTCGCCCGCAGCGTCCATGACGGCTTCCATTACGCGATCGAGGTTGAAACTGCCGGGCTTCTGGCGCGGCGGAAACTCGCGGAAGCTCTGCAGCCACTGGCCCACATAGGCGCCCGCGGGTGCAAAGATGAACATGTGATCCACCCACCATTCGGGGTAACCGATGCTTTCGTCAAAGGCTTTCTCGAAGGGATCCATGCGCAGGTTCGCGATCATCGGGGCGCGCAGCGCCGTGTAGGGCTCTATCCAGACATTCATACCGTCGTGGTCCTGGCGCAGGAAGGTGATCTTCCAATTGTTGTAGCGCAGCGCCGCGACGCTGCCGTCGTCGGTCCAGTAGAGGAACTCCTTGCGCGGCCACTCACCTTCTCCCTTCAGCGCGGGCATCAGGTTGTAGCCGTCGAGGTGCACCTTGTACTTCCTGCCGTTGACATTTTCACCTTTCAGCAGGTCCTCTTTCGCGCTCGTGTTGCCGGCCGCGGCGACCAGCGTGGGCAGCATGTCTTCGTGGGCGCCGATGTCGTTAATGATCGTGCCGGGCTCGATGACGCCCGGCCAGCGAATCGCGGTCGGCACGCGGAAGCCTCCCTCCCACTGAGTGGCCTTCTCGTTGCGGAACATCGTCGTACCGCCATCAGGCCAGCTAAAAAATTCTGCGCCGTTGTCGGTGGAATACATGACGATGGTGTTGTCCGCGATGCCGAGCTCCTCGAGCTTGTCGAGCAGCTGGCCGACCATCGCATCGTGCTCGACCATGCCATCAGCGTAGACGCCGAGACCGGTCTTGCCCTCGGACTCTTCCTTGAGATGCGTCCAGATGTGCATGCGGGTGCTGTTCCACCAGACGAAGAACGGTTTGTCGTCCTCGACCGCTTGCTCCATGAAGCCGAGCGCCGCAGTCGTGACTTCCTCGTCGATGGTTTCCATGCGCTTCTTGGTGAGCGGGCCGGTGTCCTCGATGCTGCCGTCGGCGTAGCTGTGGATCACGCCACGCGGCCCGAATTTCTCGCTTAAGGTCTTGCCGTCGGGAAACATGAAATCACCAGGATAGTCCGGGTGCTCTGGCTCCTGCTCCGCATTCAGATGGTAGAGGTTACCGAAGAACTCGTCGAAGCCGTGATTGGAGGGCAGCATCTCGTCGCGGTCACCCAGGTGATTCTTGCCGAACTGCCCGGTCACGTAACCCTGCGCCTTGAGCAGCCAGGCAATCGTCGGATCTTCGACCTTCATGCCTTCGGGGGCGCCTGGCAGCCCGACCTTGGTCAGGCCGGTGCGAATCGGCGACTGGCCGGTGACGAAGGCGGCGCGGCCGGCCGTGCAACTCTGCTGGCCGTACCAGTCGGTGAACATCGCGCCTTCCGCGGCAATGCGGTCGATGTTGGGCGTCCTGTAGCCCATCATCCCCATGTTGTAGGCACTGACGTTGAACTGGCCGATGTCATCGCCCCAGATGACCAGTATGTTGGGTTTGGCTGACTGCGCCTGGGCCAGAGTCGGTACCGCGAAAAAAATTGACGCGCCGATCAAAAGCCAATGTTTCATCTTCATTGTTGGTTGCCTCTTGTGTGAGTGTCAGGCGGAGTTGTAATTAATTCGAGGTAGTTGAGCATGGCGATGGGAGCTGCGTGGAGCAGCCTGCATCATTCGGGCCAACTCAATGCAACGCATGTTATCGTCGCTTCATGCTTGCGGCAAGTGTTAATCAACGCTTCGGCCTTTGACCCGGTGATGGCATTGTGTGCCGGCCGGCTGGACGGCGGTCACCGAAATCGCCTTGATTGCTGCCTCGAAAGTCGCTGATTCGACTCAACCAGCATCTGTATAACCCGGCTGACCTTGCGGTTCGCGGCCGGTCTGCGTCAGATCGACACGTCCCACTGCAGTCGAATTCCCCAGAAAGCGCTGCGGCTGGCCCCGGTGCTTTCCCGGACCCGGCTCACGTCCAGCGTCAGCTTGTTGCGGTGTCCGTTGAAAAACCAGTTACCGCCGAAAGCCAGTTCGGTCGTCTTTGGCGTGACTTGCGGCTCGTCGGGGCGGACCCGAGCGTAGCGGGCAATAAGTTCGAGCGGCTGCGGAAACCACTCGACGAGTTCCGCGAAAAAATAACCGGTGTCGAAGTAGAATCCGGTCAAGTCGCTGCCCGTAGCGTTAAGACGATCGTCGACTTGTTTCCAGTGATACTCGGACTGGATAGACAGGCCGCGCTGCATGAATGCGAACTCGCCCATTGCCTGCGTCACGTCGTACTGTCCTTCCTGACCGCTCGCGTAACCGGGCAGCTGCCCGCCGCCGCTGCTCGAGAAACGTGTGAATGCGCTGCGGTTCGACGCCGCGGCGATCGCCAGCGAACCGGTCGGCTGCGGATGGCGACTGAGGTCTGATCGCGAAAACGGCAGCACCCGACGAAAAATATTCCATTGCCAGCGTCCGAACAGCATCGGCTCACCGTCGTCATCGGCTGAGCCACCCCGCCCGTTGCCGAGGAACGCGCCGAGCGCGTAATTGGAATCCATGGCCGCGCCGCTGAATACGCGCCCGAGCGCCGTGACACCTATCTGTCGATCAAGTGTAAACGGCGGCGTCACGACAGAGCGCTCGGCGAATTGCTGTTTGCCGGATGAATCGAAGCGCTCTCTGTTATAAGGCACTTTGTATTGGCCTAGCCGAAAACCAAGCGCCTCGAGCGGCTGCGGCGCGACCCAGATATCAAGCAGCAGGTCCTTGACGAAATCATACTCGGTGTAATATTTCATCGACGGCCGAAACAAATGGCCGCCCAGCTTGAAGCGCGCCCGGTTCAGTTTCAGCTCACTGCCGTCGGCTTGCGCACCTCCGGTTTCGGCGTCTGCGTCCAGATCGATGTCGCTGAAGCGCAGCTGACCGCGCAGTTCGATGTGAGCACGATAGTTTCCGTCGACGGATTCGACATTCAGGCCATCTTCGTACCGTATCGTTTTACGGCGCTCGTTCGGCGTCCCGGCCGGGTCGGCGCCCGGGTCCGCAGCGACGAGCGACGAGCATGCCGCAAACAACACGGTTAGCATTACTGCCGCTCTGATGATATGCATAGCGTTGTCAGAGATGCGGGTTGTCTCGATGCGAACCGGGGCCGACTAGAAGATTCCAGACAATCATACTATCTTCCACTGCAGCCCCTGTGTGTCACAGCTACACTGATTTGGGTTCAGCCATATCTGAACCGGCCGAACAGAACAACGGAGCCAAGTATGCAAAACAATCAATTTCGCGTCAGTATTCCGCTCCGCAGGCTGGCCTGGCTATGCGCAGCGTGGATCGTCCTACTCGGCTATTCGAATCTCGCAGCAGCGCAAAAAACGGACTTGATCTATCTGACCAATGGTGATCGCATCACCGGCGAAATCAAGTCCCTGGACCGCGGACAACTGCTGGTCAAGACCAATTCTCTTGGCACGCTGTATGTCGAATGGACGGCGATTGACCACGTCGTCAGTGACAAGACAATGCAACTTGAGCTGGTCAACGGGCGGCGCATCGAATCTTCTCTGGATGACGGCGAATCTGGTCGGACTCTGACGGCTGTGACGGGTGAATCCAAACAGGAAATCCCCATTCAGCAAGTCGTCAGAATCGATCAGCTGCGTATCGACCGCACATTCTGGCAGAGGCTGGAGGGGAAAGTCGGGGCCGGACTGAGCTATACCAAGGGCAGCGAGGTTGGGCAGCTTTATTTCCTGGGCAATACCCGGTACCGCAAAGTCCGGTCGGAATATGTGCTCGACTGGAACTCGATCCTGACCGAGCGGCCAGGGTCAAACTCGCAGCGCGGTAATATCGATCTCGTCTATCGACGCTTCAGGGAAAACAGATGGTTCTGGATGGCCTTGGGCGGATTGGACAAAAACGAAGAGCTCGGCATCGACCTGCGCACGACGGGTGGCGGCGGTGTGGGTCGCTTTCTGAAGAAGACTAACGACCTGCAGATTTCGTTGACCGGTGGCGTCGTGGCAACGGCGGAAAATACGATCGTGGGCGCGGAGAACGCCACGAATCTCGATGGCCTGATCGCCGCCGATTTGTCTTTCTTTCGCTTTACCACGCCAAAAACCAATATTCGCACCTCATTGCGGGTATGGCCGAGCATCACGGATTCGGGCCGAGTTCGCGCGAACTGGGACGCCACTGTCGCGCAGGAAGTATTCACGTCGGACTTTTCGCTCGACCTGACTGTCTACGCGACCTACGACAGCAGTCCGCCAATCGGGGCCGCGGGCGAGGATTATGGCATCGTAACGTCGCTTAATTACACCTATTAGAAGCGCTGCATGCGATCAATGCATAACCACGTCAACAAGCGAACAGCGGCGATCAGAATGTGAAATATCCGTAGATCGCGGGACCGTAGTACTCGTAATCGAATTGTCCGTTCAGGTCCGAACCTTTTGATTCGACATCGACGTTGAAATACCGCAGACCGGCGCCGAAGCCAAAATGCTCCCATGGCGTCCACACGACATCGGCGTCGACTTCGACCAGTGAACCATCGAGGCTATCGAGTTCGATCGCAAAACCGATGACCTGGAAACGTGCGGAGATATTCGGCGTGAAGGCATAGCTGAAGGAACCGCCAAAATGCGGCAGCGGTGCGGTAACGTCTTCGGATTCGACCTGGGGTGTCTCAAACTCAATAAAACACGGTGGCGGCTCGCCATCAACACAAACGGCGCCGGTCAACTGCAGTCCCACGCTGAGATCGGCAATATGCAGTCCGGCTTTCAATTGGATGTCCATTTTCTCATCCCTGAGCAGAGAGAAACCGTAGGTCAACCGACCGAGCGTCACATCGAAACGGGAATCGATTCGAGCACCTGCCTGGACCAGCGAATCACCGATCTGGAGCTCCTCGGTGATGCCGCTTATGGACCCGTCCCGATTCAAATCGGCGAACTCGAATTCCAGGGAGTTTCGCCTCGAGATTCGCCAGCGAGCGCCGCCCCAGATCACGGTCTTGCTGTCTTCGAGACCGAGCGTGTCCTCGAAATCTATGATATCGCCATCACCGATGATGTCACCGTTAATCTGTATCTTGGAGCTCAGTTCCGGAAAAAATCCGCCGAGCCAGATGGCATATTTGTCATTCAATACGTGGTTTTCACCGGCCGGTGCGGCGCTTGCATTTCCCGAAAACGATAAGGCCAGCGCAACCAAAACAAGAAAAGTGACTCGTTTGTTCATTTTCTGCCTCCCTCTTCCAGTTGATTCGAGAGTCGCGCTTGCCATGCGACCCTGGCGTAAAACCAGACTAATGCTTACGTTACTCTTCTGCGCAAGCCCGCCAATACGCAGTTTCCGAGACACCCGGCCGTAAGATCCCGATCCCCCGCGATTCTTGCCGCCCACCCTGTCTGTTTGCGGGCCGTGGAGATGTCTAAGCCTCAGATACCAGACCATGAAAGCAGTGTCAAAATAATGGAAGTTCTTTGCAGAAGCGACCGCTGCGCGACCATGTTGACCAGCTCGACTCGACGCTAAGGTTTACGCCAATGTGTTGGTGGGTTAACTTAGGCCTTCATTCGTGTTGCCAGTCAATGAACGTAACATTCGGGGCGCGCACGATAGAAACACACGCTGAATAAAGGCTGGATCAATTACCACGATGCATAAGATTAGATCTGTCGCCCTATTGACTGTCGCGGTGGCAGCCCGAAAACTCGTTACAGCGTTGGCATGGGTTATCACACGGGCTACTACGGCCGTTCCCCCTATGGCTATTACGACCGACCGAATGTGATTGTCGTGCCGGACGACCGCCCGGTCGCCAGGCCGTTGTCGGAACCAGGCATGGATTTCGGCATGCCTGAAGCCGGTTTCGACGATTTTGGCGGCTTCGATTTTTGAGACGGCATCAGGTGGCGAGCCTTACAAGGACAGAGCCGTATATGCAGCCGTGCCGGCAAAGCTCAGGGCCAGGAAGACAACGTAGCAAAACGATAAAAGAATATATTTCACTGCCGTGATGAGGCGCCCCTGACCATAAACCCGGCGCATGGCCATGAAGAGGTAAACGAACAGGTAAAAGATTCCGGCCGAAAACAACAGCGTGTCAACGATTTCGAGTGATGGCAACGACTCTGCGACCTCGTCGGATATTGTCAGCAGCGTCAGGAGCAGAAATCCGAACGCGTGATAGTGAACAAAAAACAATAAATGCTCGACATAGTAGCGGCGCGATAAAAAGTAAAGAGTTTTCATGCTGAGCGCCAGCATCGGCAGAAAAACGATCATCATCAGGGGTATGTCTTCAGCAAGTGCATTTCGGAATGCCTGGCCGCGATCGGCGAAAATTTTGTTGCAGGTCGTCAGTATTTCTTCGCGGATTTCGGCGCCAAATGGGATCGAGTCTGCGAAAACATCGCTGACCGCGCAGGAATCGGGCATCTCATCGTCATCCAGATCGATGACGCCGATCAAAGCATCTTCCTCGAGAGACGAACCGATCTCTTTCCTTTCTTCAATCTCCGCGGCAGCGCCATTTGCCTCCTGACTCGCGCTGTCGTCCACGATGTCAATCTGTACCGTATCGGTCAGGGAGACGACGACAAAGAAGATAACGCTGAGAACTATATATAAGCGCACCGGCGGCACGTACCGGGCGCGTCGCCCGGCCAGGTAGTCCATGGTTAGCAGACCCGGTCGAAAGAATAAAGGCCCCAGGGTTTGCCAGACGCGTGATTCGAGGAAAAACACTTCATCGATCAGATCGCGCACAACCTCCCAGAGCGAAACGATCCGAACGACTGCCCGTTGGCCGCAAACTGCACAGTACTGATTGCTCAGGCTGGCGCCACAGTTCTTGCAGTTTTGAATGTTGCCGTTGCTCTGAACGTAGTTGTTTTTCGACATATATTCGGAACCCTATATTAAAGAGTCAGAATTGATCGCAACACGCTGATTTTCGAATACCACGTCTACCGGTTTGATCAGGCAACGCGAATCGCCAATGCGCCGCGTGAGCTGTATTGCATCAAAATGTTCGAGTACTTTGATCGTCAGGTTACGGCCCAGCCCGGACTGATCGCGATAGTCGGCCGCAGTGACGCGCCCATCCGTCGAGTTCTCGGCCAGTTTCGCGAGCCGGTGCGCCAGCTGCTGCAATGTGTCAGGCAAAAAGAACCGGTTCGGCTCAAGCCGTGTAACCAGCTTCAGTTTTTCGGCCTGCAACAATAGCGAACGGGTCAGTTGTACCTCCATATGGCATGATTCTGCGAGTTCCTCGACGGTCGGCGGGCGCATGCCGGCGTCTTTTATTCTCGCGTGCACGATTTTCCATCGTGCCGCGTCTGCGTCGAGCATGTTTGCCCGGAAAGCCGGCAAATGATAGGCAGGCCCGGCTTGTGTTATTTCGGCGTTCTGCACCAGCGAGTCCAGGGCGGCCTTCAGAACTGTGCTGGATATTTTCCGAGAGAGCGCGTCACGCAGTTCATTCAAGCGGATGCCCGCCGAATTCGGCCGGTCACGGTGCCACTCCGTGATCCGGAAAAGTATATCGCCGCGCAGTGTCGTCCACTTGCCCGGATCGAAGCCCAGGATCCCGTCGCCGGTGTCGATCAACACCGCATCGATGCGACCATAGAGCGTTTTCGCCTCGGCGGGTGTCAGATTCCAGTTCAGGCGAAATCTTTCCAGCACAACGCCATCGTTCGTATCGTGAATCAGCGCTTGCAGGCAGTCGTGCGGATTCGAATTTTCCATCCGCCGTAACTGTTTAATTCTCGACGGCAATTTTCGGCCTCGACGGGACGCAAAAATATCCACGATGACTGCCCCGGCCAGGGTTTGATCGGACGCCTGGTTGCGCAGGATACAGATATCACCGCGCATGGCGACGATCGGATGGTCCAGGACCAGCTGCGCCAGCTGTGTTTCTCCAGGTGTCAGTTGCCGATCTTCGCTGAGCACAACGCGCCCGGTGACATGGCTGGCGCCGTGGAAAATATGGACCGGCGTCCAGTGCAACAACGGGCGCTTGGCATCAGTCGACGCGTTCAGGCGCACATCGACGCGGGTCGTGCCGAAACTCGCGTCATTCGTCGTCAGCCACTGGCCACGGCGCGTCCGTTCCAGGTCAACGCCGCCGAGGTTCAATGCACAGCGATGACCGACGCTGGCGACTGTCGCCGCCTGGTCATCGCTGAAAATACCGCGCAGCCGCACGGGAATCTCATCGGGGACGATGACGAGATCGTCATTGCGCTGAACTTGCCCGGCATGCACGAATCCCGTAACGACGACGCCGATACCTTTCAGGGTGAACGCTCGGTCGATGGCCAGGCGAAAATTACCTGCGGCGCGGCGCTCGGGCAGTTTTGCAGCCATGTTCCTGAGCTGTCGCCGCAGTTCGTCGATGCCGTCTCCGGCCGGCACGGCCGTATGGACCAAGGGTGCATGCTCAAGACAGGTGCCACGCACGAATGTCTCCAGTTCGCTTTCAAGAATCGTCAATAGTTCGGGATCGGTACGGTCAATTTTGGAAATGACCAACACGGCACGATCGATGCCTAACAGATCCATGATGCGAACATGTTCGACGGTCTGCGGCATGATGCCCTCGTCGGCGGCCACCACGACCAGCACTGCATCGATACCGGCGATGCCCGACAGCATGTTGTGAATGAACTGGTGATGACCGGGCACGTCGACAAAGCCGATGCGTGCGTCGTCGAGATCACAATATGCGAATCCCGGTGTGATGGTTA
>Ga0224512_10002456_pt1 | contig 16997 bp, 25 predicted proteins | sample SF_May12_sed_USG_4_FD_169103 | JGI IMG/M metagenome (GOLD analysis project Ga0224512, IMG submission 169103) | Sediment microbial communities from San Francisco Bay, California, United States - SF_May12_sed_USGS_13 | ecosystem: Environmental > Aquatic > Marine > Sediment | place: USA...
CGAAAGGTGACAGTGTAGAGTTTGCGTCTGCAGCATCTAAAGCGACACTAGGCACACTCGGTCTCGCAGCAGCAATAAACCTGCGCACTGATCCAGATTTAGCAGGCGAAGAGTGGTATCAAATCAAGTCTGGACCTAACAAGAATCAACGTGCGGATCAACGTGCATTCGCGCCGTTTGCTTTATACTTGCTGGAAGCCGAGTTAATAATGGCTCCACACAATGTGGATTTTCAAGATTTAGTTGGTGGTTTTGTCGGCCTTAGTAGACCAGCTGGCAACGCGCTGATATTAGGTGATCTGTTACGTGGTAAAAACGCCGACGACAAGTGGCGGATCACTACACGCATGATAGGGCAATTTGTTGCAGGTTACTCGACATTTTTTAGGGGATTTAAGGATTTAAATACCTTACGTGACCCAGAGCAGAGCCTAGCGAGAGATACACGATCAGAAAATATACTGCAAAATTTGGTCAACCCAACTGTCAACAACTTTCCATTTATCGATAAGTTTCTTCCAGAAAACTATACGATACTACGTGAAGGAGCAGTTCGATACGAAGCACCAAGTAACATTCCAGGTACGGGTATTGAAGTCGGTAAAGAAGGCAATACTTTCATGCGTCAGGTGACAGGTCGCACCAGTAAGACACCAACAGAACTGGAAAAGAAGGTGGTCGAAGTCCAGCTGCAACCGCGCTACTACAGTGCGCGTACAGGTATTGCTGAAGCGGATCGTGAAATACATAAGATCGGGGGACCGTTAGCAAAAGCTGGATATGCAAATTTAAAGAAACAATTTATATTTGATCCAAAAATGCACGATGCTTGGAGAGAAGACGGATTAAGTGAAGACACTATCCGATTCATACAAGCTAGAGCAATAGGGGAAATGATGTCAGCTGTTAAGAAAATCGCTTACAAACAGATGCAAGTTACTCGACCCGATTTATACGAGAAGGTGCTGGAAAAGAGAGCCTTTGGTGGTCTTGACGGTGAAGTGTTGAAGAGTGTACTGAGAGATAGATCGGCAGACTTACGGCGGAAAGGTGGGCCAGCGCCACAGCCTGTCGCTCAACCACCTGCAGTTCAACCAGTGGTAAGACCTCCTGCAGCACCAGCTTTAGGCAGCCCGTTGTCCGGTGCGCCAACAGGTATGGGACCATCACAAATAACGCAACCACCAGGGTTAGGATTCAGTGGCTTCTAATAACTACACCAGCAAAACAGTCAGTGGATACAACGCGACTCCGCCAGCCGATGACGGTAGCGCGGTAGCAGCAAATAGAATCAGTTGGGCAACGATAAAAACAAAACTCGCGGACCCTATTAAGACGCTGATTGCAGCGATCATTGCTGAATTTGATACAGGCATGACCACGTTGGAAGATGGTCGTGTTAAAGTCACTCTACACGCTTTTCAGGGTGCGACAACACATACTTACCAGTCGTGGTGTAACAAGGCATTAATTGTTTGTGTTGGAGCAGGTGCAGCAGGACAAGACTACTCCGCACCCGATAACGGGCAAGGCGGCGGCGGCGGTGGATCTGCTGCAATATTGGTTAATAATATTAAAGCTGTTGTTGGTACTGCCACGCTATACGTTGGCGACCAAACAGAAACTTTTGCGTCCGGTAACAGATCATCTTCTTATAGCGACTCAGAAGGTAACTCTTTAGAAGCCCCAGGTGCGCCAGACGGTGGCGAGGGCGGCACGTTCGTAGTTACCGCTACACCAAATGCCATGTATTTTCCCGGCAGTGAAGGCACTAAAGGCGTCTTAGAGATAGGCCGAGGTGGTAATGCTTTCATATCATTGCCAGTTGACGAAGGCGTTAGTCGTGTTGGTAGCGGCGGTGTCGGTGGAATATCAACATCTACCACGGGGCAGCAGGGCCGCTGGGGTGAGATCAGGATAATAGAATATGAGTAATAACTTTCCACTACCCATTTTAAAACTGTTTAATGCAAATCCACCAGAAGATGATGGAAGCGTAACGTCTCGAAATAGAGGCAAGTTTTCAACGATTGTTAGTAAGCTGGCGAGGCCGCTATTTATACAGAATGTAGAACTGCTGAATAATATAGAAACGGCATTTAGTAAAATAGAAACTAGGGCGATAACCTTTACCAAAGTCACTGAGCCAAACTCGCTTGCGTTTTCCGTTAAGCCAACAACACAGCAAATTTTCTGCATACTGGTAGGGCAGGGTGGACCAGGGCGTGCAGGAACCGGAGGCAATCCAGGAAATGGCGGCGGCGGCGGATCTGTTATCATATTGTTTGATACTGTAATTAATCCAGCTAATCTACCAGTTATAGCCTGCTCTACTACTATTGCAGGCTACACTAACAATGGAGGGGGTGTCAGTGGCACAGCCGGAAATGGTTTCATGCCGGGAAACGACGATGTAGATACGTTGGGCGCAGGCGGCACAGGACTAAGTGGTTTCGCTGCATCGTCTGTCGGAGTGAGAGTTGGCATTCGGGGGGAGATCGGTGGTATGCGTAATGGTACATTCCCAGGACTAGGCGGCAAGAGTTTCTTTGGTATTGGTGGCCCCGGCGCTGGTGGTAATGGTGGTGAAGTAGACAGCGCAGCACCAGCCCTACCGAGTGCTTCTGTCAACGTTGCAACAGCATGGGTTTGGGAAATTGAGTAAATACTATTCACAAATAACGCATGAGCGAATAAATAATCCGCAAGTTCCTGACGATGGCAGTGAAGTTGCAGGCAATCAAACGTTATGGTCGCTTATAAAAACTAAACTGTTTGATATCATTCTGGCAGATGTTCAAGAATTAGATACCGCAATAGAAGCAGGCTTTAGCGCACTAGAACCGGGAGTACAATCTATTAGAACTTTTACGGCCCCTCTATTTGACACAGGATTCGGCACAGCTAGTGGCCTGACCTATAATGCCAATACGACAATGGCGTTAATTATATTAGTTGGTCGAGGCGGAGAGCATGAAAATGCTGCAACAGAAGGTGGCTCAGCATTATCTACTGCAGGATATAGTGGAGGATCAGGCGAACTTAAAATACAATTGATTACACATAATCAGTTAGGTGCTGCGACATTTGCTTACCAACAGTCTGCTTTAGATCCAGCAACACAGTCTCCCGGCTATAAGTACGAAGACAGTTTAGGTAATAACATACATTGCGCCAGTGGTCAGGTGACACGAAACACAGAACTCGCCGTACCACAGTCTCACACCACTATAGGGACAGAGCAGCTGACTATACCAGGGGGCGGCGGTATGGCTCCACGGAGTACTGTTCCGGGAGTGGGCGCACCAGGACCGTTAGGTAGTATGCGGCATAATGTGGACGTAGGTGTGTCTAATTTCTACTACACTTACGGATCTGGCAGAGACGGCGCACCAGGAAGTTCGAGCTACCCGACAGACTCTGTACAAGGTCAGTCGGCTTTGATCGTTGCGGAGTTTGGATAATGATACTGGTCAAAGGTGCGAGAGTCGAAGACATGCATAAAGAAATGTGGCCTATGGCTGTGCGTCTCGATTTATGGTGGCGCAAGTATTTTGGTTATGAGTTGCATATCACTTCCGGCAAGAACGGCAAACATTCTAAAGCATCAGATCATAATTGGGGAGGTGGTCTTGATCTGAGAACATGGACAACAGCAATAAGTGGGGAGCAGACTTCTAGTACTAAAAGGAGGGAGTTGTTAAATCGGTTGAAAAGATTTTTAGGAAAACACTGGTTCGTACTCGACGAAGGTACGCACTTCCATATTTCGTACCGACCACAGGACACAAATCAATGAAACTTCTATCCGTATTTATACTCATATTCTTAACAGGTTGTGGGGCAATATTAACCGACGATAAAGCGGTGTCCGCCGCTGGGGATAAGCCTTGCCAAGAAATTGTAATAGGCAACGACTCTAGCTTGACGCTAAACGGTGTTATAGTGGATTGCACTACTATCGTCGCCAGCGATCAGGGCGTATCAGGACAGGACAATTCACAAGAGTTAGCAAATCCGTCTATACCAATAGAAGGCGGCATAGCAGCTAACAACATTTCAACCGAAAAACCGATATGCGATGGAGCAGGAGTTAGTGTTAAAACCTGCCTTGAAGCCGGTGGTCAACTTCCGCCGCAACCTCAACCTCAACCAGTAGAAGGTTAATACCATGCCATTTTTAAAAGACGGAAACAAAACATATTCACTTGTCATTGCCGGTATTATGGCGGCGATATCTGCTTTCTTAGCAGGTCAGACTGACGTGGCGCAACTTGTAGAGCATATTCTAATAGCATTAGGTTTTGCTACAGTTCGTCACGGTGTATCCACAACAGCTAAAGCCATGACAGCTGAAGAAGCCGACAAGTAGGAATGTATTTTGGCGCATTTAGTATCAGGCGCTATAGAGTTTCGGGTCATTGGACCTGATTCTCTAGTCCTGACAAAACATGCAGTCATACATGCACTCGGCACAGATTGGGATCTTAACCCAGGGGATATAACAGACTTAGCGTCGCTCCCCTGGTTCGGTTACTTAATATATGAACCATACGAAGCCGCAGGTGCGTCTGCATGGCACGACAAGCGGTATAAGAAAGGCGACATAAGTCGCAAACGCGCCGATAAAGGGTGGCGCGAGATAGCAGTATCAGGCGATAATCCTAAAACGAGAATGCCTGAGTGGAAAGCCAAAATCGGTTACAGATTCCTTAGACTTTTTGGCGGAGCATCCTGGCTACGGCATCGCTACAACGAACATAAGATAGCGAAGAAAGATAAAGGGGCAAAAAATCGGTAGTGTCGTCCGTTCAAGACGCTTTGATAATAACACTACGAAGGGTAATAAAATGTTAGATGAACTTGGATCTGTAGCAACGAAATTTATGATAAAATATTCGTCGTTAATATCTTTAATCGTATTTGGATCGACGACTCATGCGACCGTGCAACTTAAAAATGCAAGAGATAAAGGCAGTAAGTTTTCAATTTATGACTTCGGTATTGCCATGTTCATCGCTGGGTTTTCTGGTACTGTGTTCGGTTTAGTTGGTACTGCTTTGGGGCTAGAAGGCGTATCATTATATATCTGTGTAAGTGTCGGATCTTTTCTCGGACTCACAGGTATCAACAAGTTAGCTGACGTATTATTGACAGCTGCATTTTCGAAGGTAAAGAAATGACTATCAATGAAAGATTAGAACACATTCATGGCGTCACTACACTGAATCTGTTGAAGTACATATTGATGGCAGGTGCGTTCGTACTATTTATAGTTGCTGCTAAGAATTTTTTCTTTTAAGCCCCATCTTGACTGCGCTACGTAAACCGTCCTGTGTCTGATCCTTTTCCGCCACGTTGTCGGCAATCAACTGTTCAATCGAGTTTTCTATTGCTAGATAGTAATAGCGAGGTGTTAGATTTAAACCAGACTGGACTTGTCGAGTGGCACCTACGCGCTGGTTCATCTGTGCATTTAATTCGAGAGACCATTCCGCACCAAACCATACTACTGTTCGACCGCCCCACTGAAGATTGAGACCGTGACCAGCGGAGCCAGGATGCATTGCGAGCATCTGTAACTCTCCTTTATTCCAACGATTCTTGACATCTTTGGTGGTCTTAAAATCGTGCAGCTTTTTACCAAAGCGCTTTTTCAATCGGATTAAATCTGTAGTATACTGATACGCGATCAATACATTTTCACCTTGTAATTCTTCCATTAAATTTTCTAGCGCATCTAGCTTCAGATCATGTAACACTGACCACTTTGTTTTATCAACCGGATTGGTAAAGACAGCACCGTTGCAGAATTGCTTCAGCTTGTTATAGAGAATCCCTTTACCTTCTGCGATGACTTCTTCGCCGTCTTCTTCTAGCGCGAGATAGAATTCTTTTTCGAGTTCCTGATACTGGTCGCGTAACTTACCTTCCATCGCAACGGGTACGACGTACCGTTCTTCTTCTGGTAGATCCATGTAGTCTTTACCATCTACCGATATGCAGATATCAGACAGCCGTCCGTTGATCGAATCGACGGCACCGTCACGGGGGAGCCATGTAAATCCGTTCTCGTGCGGATAGAACCAATTACGCTTGTAGTCTGAATGTGTCAGCTTGAGTCGCTTACCCTGATCGAGTATGTAAATTTGAGGCCACAGCTGCAGGTATCCGTTCGGCATGGGTGTGCCGTTGGTAATCATATATCGCTGCACCTTTGGGGCAACTTGCTTCAATCGCATAAAGGTTTTCGATCGGGGTTTCTTTAGCCCCCTGGTGTCGTCAATGACAACCATGTCGTAGGGCCACTCGCGCCCCCATAGCTGTACAACGTCTTTTAATCTTTCAGGATTGACGACGTGCACATCGCCGCCTTTCATGCGCGACTTGATTGCCGTTGCAGCTTTAGCGCCAGTGTAGTTCATCTGGTCCTCTTCAGGCGTGGTCGTAATCAACCGCACGTCCATGTCCTGCAGGTGGTCCCATTGCTTATGTTCGTCTGCCCAGGTGTACTGCGCTGCAGTCTTTGGCGATACGACGAGTACTTTAGATATCTCCATGTATCGTAGCAGTTGCTGCATAGCGGTTAATGCAACAACTGTTTTACCGAGGCCCATACCGGCCCACATTGCACAGCTGTCTGTATCGTCAGCGTTGTTACTGAGACCGAAAGAAAGCATTGCCTCCTGATAGTCTTTGAAGTCAGTCCTGTGGAGCATATCTATCAGTGTCCGGGCAACGTTCAGTGTAACCTGCCACGTGCCAATCTATAATGCATTTAGCATGTTCTAAATAATCTACGCCTAGATAGCAGTTTACTCCTAGCTTTTCCATTTTATAAAAAAATACTTCTTGTAGCTTGCTAACTTTCCCTCCTGTCTCTGTCTTAAACTCTATAAAAAAAGGTATTGGTATAGGGTAAGTACTGCCTTGACACGCAATAAACAAGTGGTCATGTACACCCTTTTTATTTCTAGCGTTCATCTTAAAAGGCTCTGCACCTACAGATATCGCATATTTTCTCGCCCTCTTCTCGATGCTAGATTCAGACATCAGTGTTTACCGTTGGTCTCTGCACCTTCCAACAGGTCGCTGTCGTACTGTATGCGAGATAGTATGTTGTATTCGGCTTGCCGAAGTAACGTCAACGCATCAAAGAATTCGATACCAAGTTCATCGAATTTATCTAGCATTGCGTCAACTGCTAACGCGCCTTTTCCTAGTTTCTCTTCTCTACTCATTTGTCAAATCTCATTCGTTCCTGTCCGTCGAAGTCAAGTGGTAAACCCTTCGCCCATACAGGTAGTTCACACATGATAGCGCCCATTTCTTCGACAGACCCCTCGCCGATCGGCACATCACTGACTATCTGGTCGTGCACCTTCAAAATAATATCCTGATACACTGTGCCGCGCATTCTCAAACATGCTTGCAGCATGATGTCTCTCGCCGTCCCTTGGGTGGCACTCTGCGCCATGTCGCCGCCATAAGTGGATTGCTTAGACCACTGGTGCGTTTTATTGTCTACTGCAAAATACTGGATCTGCTTACCAAACTTACCGTAGCCAAAGTGGGGGTACGGGTAGCAGATAGACCGGCCTGACGGCAGCTGCATAAACAGGTACGGTGTACCCTTGATGGAGACCATCTTAAATGCCAGCTTGTCACCAACGCTCTGCACCGTTCCGGGTTGCTTGATAGCATATTCTGCTGCTTCTTGTACATCATCCCACAGTTCAACGGTACGTGGACTCACCTTTCGCCACTTGTCCACGACATCTTGCGCGAACCAGACAGAGAACGGCACATTATTGCTGGGATAATTCTTACTATCCCAAAATCCCCCGCGCCAGCCAGCCGGTAACTTCCAGCCGTCAGGCTTATAAGATTCAAAATCAATACCATATCGAGCCGCCATCCCAATCAGCGACATATAGCCGCCCTGAAATCCACAAGCCAGTTCCGCCGTCTTACCGACAAAACGCTGGGTACTGTTGACGTCATTCATGGCAACTTGATAGATTTTACTGGCAGATGCTTCGTATACCAGCCCAGTTGTCCTGTAAATTTCCAGTTTGGCTGTCTCCCCTGCCAGCCACGCCAATATGCGCCCCTCTATACTGGCATAGTCAACGTCCAACAGTCTTCGCCCCTTAGACGGCACTACACAACCTCTGACGCAACTGGACAACGTCTCCATCACGCCGCCGTACAAGATGTCCATACTGTCAGTATCTCCTGCCAGGATGCTGTCACAGGCGCTGTCCATGCCGTCAAACGTCGGACGGTACAGATTCTGCCAGTTGACCCCGATAGAGCCTTCACGTCCAGGGGTGGCCCTATGGTACCAGTGAGCACCCCTGAATAAACTGTCTGACTTGTCGGTACGCATTGCCATGGTTTTGTACTTGGTGGGCGGCGTCTTGGCCGACGAGTGACGTAGCTGCAGGATCTCTTCCATCTTACCGCGCACGTCAGGACGTTTGACCACTTCTGCCAATGTCTCCTTTTTCAAGTCCGGCAGTGGCAGACCGTGGTCTTCGAGCCAGCCGAGTACTTGATTGCGACTGTTTGGGTTGTCGAGATTCGTTAGTTCTTTCAGTCGCGCCAGTTCGATGTCTTTTTGCTGTATGTACAGTTTGATTGCTTGCTTGCACAAATGCAGATCCACGGGCAGACCTTTGCGGTTGTTCTCCATCGTCTGTACCCATATCTCACGCTCGATGTCAGATAACGGACGGAGCAATGAACCAATATAACGTTCGGATTCCACGTCGCCCACACAGTAGTCGCCGTATTGCTCCATCGCAACGGGATCTTGGTTGCGGTACAGCACCATCTTCTGACCTTTGTCGCCATCGTAGTAACGGATAAAGGTATTGTGTTCATCGAATACCCCTTCCGATATCCATTTCTTTTCAGTGCATTTTTGCGGGACGGATAGCTGATGCATTAACGCTTTGCCCTCCGCTATCTTCATATACTCTTCTGGTATTTTAAGCACATAACCGAGCATAGCGAGTGACGTTGCCATCGACATCGCCGCCGCCATTGCAGAACTATCTTCCCACTGATTAAAGTCGATAGATTCAGGGCCAAAGCCTAACGTGTTTTCAATAATGCACGTTTCGAATTCAATGTTAAAACCAGAAAAAATAATCTTGCCGCGCTTTGCGTATTCCAGCAGCATACGAATACGATTTTGTATGCTGTCATGTTGCTTTAACTTTTCGGGCTTGCCGTCTTTAATCGCGACAGACAGCCATAGCACTTCAGTAGTTGGGTGCTTCGAATAATTCCATGCACCAACTTTAAGTAGATCCGCTTCACTGTAAGTTTCGAAGTCGATGTGGACCTTTGCAGGTTTATCCACGATTGTTTTCCAGATTTTCCTGTGTACGTTTTATGTCAGCGGCCTTAGTAAATATAAGACGCACTTGTTCTTGTATCTCAGTATAGTCTTGTCTTTCTATAGCTGTACCAACAAACACAAAGTTGACCAATAAAGGGTTAAGACCAAACAGCATATTAACGTGACTAAGATAGCGTACGCCCTTAAAAGTTTTAACAAACTCTTTATTGTCATTCCGCCAACGGGTATATTCTGCATGAGTACCGGCGACTACGAATAAAAATTGATTCATGTTTTCTTCTCCTATGTAGACCCGTTTCACGTCGCTGGTGGGTCAAGCCAGTGGAGGAAGGGCATTACCCCTTGACGCAATGGTGTCGGGTTTTGCGGGAACCGACACCAAATTAAGAATTAGCCAAACAGATTTTCTTCTGCGGTTTCTTCTTTTGTGTTATTGCCAGCCGCAAACAACTCTTCGTCCGGCTCTAACTCTTCAAGACCTTCTAAGGCTTCTTCGTCGGAGATATGTCCAGCGCCAAATGGTTCGTCGTTACCCATCCACTGTACGACAATAATATTACCGCCGATAGTTGGGCCAAACTTACTGTCAGCACCCCATAGTGAAAACTTCACCAGGGCGCGACAGCCGCCGTAGATACGCTCGTCGTCTTTATCCATCATAGTCAGAGTACGATCTACCACTCGTGGTCGCTGCTTCGACTTACACTTGATATAAATCATATCTTTGTACTCTTCGCGCTTGCCGCGCTTAGTGTGCATGTCGAACGTCTTGACGCAGCAGTACTTGTTTTCAGGTTTGTCACCGCCCAACTCTGTCTCAATCAAGTTTTTGACTTCAGCAGATATCGCTTTAATCGCGACTTTATGCTCGGGATCTTTGGGATCAAGCAAAAACTGACATTCATACTTGTCTTGTAGCTTGTTCTCAAAGGTTGGTCTAGTAAACAGACTCTCAGGGAAGCAGAGTCGTACATTTTTCACGATGAATTCTTTATTTTCTTCACTCATTTTTCAGTTCTCTCTTTACAGTTTTCAGTTTATGACAGCCTACGCTGTCTCGGGTTTTGAAGTGTACTGCGGTTGCAATACGCTATCAATCTTTTCTATTACGGATTTAAATTCTAAAATGACTGGTTCACCTTCAAAATTTTTAGGTACAAATGCGACTTTCAGCGACCATATAAATAATGCAACCACTAATGCAATAAAAACCCAGCATAGGATGAAAGCTATTTTGTCTTTATTCATTATTCTAACCTGATACCTTCTGCTTGACGCTTTTCAATTTCTGCTTCGAACTTATCAATCCAGTCTTGATGGAGCAATCGACCACCAGTGCGGCGTAGCATGTTGATCGTGTTGGAGATGTGATTATAGGTCATATCTTTAACTCTAAACTCCCTGCAGTCTTGTGTTGTCCATATATTATCTTTAAAATCCTGTTGCGCTTGTCGCTCCATATCATCTAAATCTTGAATATCGTCGTCGTCGTATTCTTCTAAATAGTCACGTCCCATCAGTCTAACGCCTCAACGCCGGAAGTATCCGCGGCCCAGCTTGCTCGCGGATCGTTGGCAAGGGCCAGGGTCGGTTTGCCTTTTGGTTTAATCAGATGATTTTTTAATACCTTCTGAATTTTCGTATCGGACTTGAATTCTTTCTCAAGAGCCGGACCTGTTTTCAATTTCTCCACATGCGTTTTTGTTTTCGGTATCTTAGCACGCTTAAAGATATCCTCCATTTCTTCCTGACTGACATCATAGGCGCGACTGGTCTTACCTTCCACAATGCGAAAGGCTGGTATGTCTTCGCCGCCCATCATGGCGTTAAACAGTCGGTCTCTATTAGCTTCAAAAAAGGACAACGCCATGGTGCGGTTCTTCTCAATCAACACAGCTTCGTCGAGTGTGATATCGTCTTTTATGTCTTTGGTGTAGCCGTCTTCGAACAGATCGTCAGGCTCTTCGTCAAGCGGTATTAACCCCATCATCACTTTATTTTCCACGTAGTCTTTTAACTCCGCGCATGTTGCTTTGGCTTTACAAAACTGACATTGTTTTTCACCTGGGTAGCGGTTAGCAGAGTCTGACATTGCATTTACTGCTGCAACTGTTAGCTGGTCTCCAAGTTCTAATAATTCATCTTTAGATATAACCCAACTCGTCACTGCGTCGAGACGTGGTTGATCGATCTCAATGGAAATTTCTGTAATATCGTACAGCATTTCATATTTATCAAAAGCTGACAGAGCGTAACAGACTCCTTGCAAATTACTTTCAGCGTGTACAGCAATACCTCTGCCGAATTTAAGGTCTCTCACAACCAAAATATAACTTTCGGGCGCTACTGAAGCATCTTGATACAACGATACAAAATCTGCAGTACCAAAGCCTCCCGGCACCCAGCGTTCGTAGCTACCCTTGACTTCGACAAAGTGTTCACCTGGGACTGCGCGACAACGGTCTACGTACTGCTGTACGTGATATGCCATGTCGTCAGTGACTAGAAAGTCTTCAGGAAACGGGGAGTCGGCATCATGGTCTTTAATGACCAGCTGCTCACCAACCAGATCCAGTGCGCTACCACCTTGTGAATTGAGTACTACCTCCGCCAGTTCATGGGCGCAAGTGCCTTCGTATGCGGCTTCGTTGTAGTTGTTAGGTAGCCCTTTCTCCGCTTTATAGGATCCGGGGCAGACAGCCCAACGGTGTGCGCCGGACGCTGATAGTTCTGCATGTCTTGGTTTGTTCATGTTCGGAGCGTTTATTCGAGTTCGTTGTCAGCAATGATCTCGTCCAGGATCTCGACAAAATCGATGTAGGCATCTTTACTCATTTTGGGAATGCTGGCGGCTTCTGGATCTGCGGCTTTCAGTGCTTGGCGCAGCTGCATCGTGCCGTCATCCAGGTTATCAACAATCAGCTTGGCTTTGGTAATCACCTCTTTTTGAGTCGGTTGTTTGGCCTTACCTTTGCCTTTGGTTGGTTTCTTCTCTGCGACTGGCTTCTCTGTATTCAGTTCTTTGAACACAATACTTTTATTCACTTCTTCTAGCTCGTCATCTGCTTCTGCTGGCGTCACGCGAGTACCAGAAGCCAATTCACCGATGATACTCATTACATTCGCTAGATGCTCTGCCGTCTTAATCACAGCATTCTGATAGTTTTGCAGTTCGTTGCTTAGTTCCTGCACCGGGGTTGGTTCTTTTGACATGCGTTTACCTCTTTGTATGGTTGATTAAAAATTAAGTATTTTGTAGCTTGTAAGATTATTTGACATTATGTAATATCCAATGTCAAGTTATTTGACAAAATAAATTATCGATGCCCAAAATGCCACTATACGTAGAGAATTACCAGCAAGCTATCGATGAATACCGCATCGTCACTGGTGATCGAGAAGCCGGATTCGTCGAATTGATTACTGATATGGGGTATTCCCGGCAGACTGCATATGACTGGATCAACAAAGGACCGGACAGCAAGAAGCTGGATGAAATTACCGGATTTATTATTCGACTAACAGAGCAAAGAGCATGAACATACTGCACCAAAATATATTTCTTGTTATAGGCTACAACCCTAAAGCACGTTTGAATTTCCAAATTAGCGTTATCGACACATCATCAGATTTAAATCAAAAATAAAATATGAGCCTTTTCAAAGATTACGCCCCAGGTCTGTATAACAAGGGCTACGACGTACTGCCGATACCTCCCGGCACCAAAGGGGTGAAAGTAAAGGGGTGGCAGAAAATAGACATCACCAAAGCGCAGATCAACAAATGGAATATAGAATTTCCCGGCGCCGGTGTCGGTATCCGTTGCGGCAAGGTGGTGGCTCTCGATTTTGATATTTACGATCGGGGAGTATCTGTATTAATGAGTCTCTTATTTGAAGATAAGATCATTCGATATGGTGCAGAGCCTAAATTCCTGGTGCCGTTTCGTGTCAACGAAAAATTCACGAAAAAGAAAATTATCTATGAAGACCTATTCGGCCAACAACATGCTGTCGAACTACTTGCCACGGGTCAACAGTTCGTCTCGTATCACATACACCCTGACACCAAAAAGCCCTATTTTTACGCAGATAGAGAACTTTCTGACGTAAATATAGAAGACTTACCACTGCTGACTGTCGGATACTTAGAAAAAGTGTTCGACATATTCTCCGAAAATGCCGAACACGAAGGCTGGACACTGGTCAGCAACACACTGACAGGCAACAAGCCGAACGGACGCGATAACTCGGATGATGCTATCGCCAACTATAAACCACCTTTGGATTTAGACGATGGACAAATTTCTGAAATACTGCAGGGCTGTGACGCGACAGCGTATGAATCGTGGGTCAGAACCGGAGCCGCAATACATCACCAAACTGGAGGAAGCCAAGAAGGTTATAAAAAATGGGTCACATGGAGTCAATCTACATCGGCAGACAACTTCAGCGAAGCCGCTTGCAAAAAGCGGTGGGAAACCTTCGACAGCACGAAGAGACGCCCAATCACGTTTGCTTCGCTCATTAAAGAAACAGGATATAAAAAACCGATACAACTCGATGCTGGCAAAAAATCGCGAGAAGATCCGGCAGAACGCGCAACAGTTGATGCAAGTACAGTACCCGCTGAAGCGGATACCCTCGCTAAGTTTCTCGTCCGATACGCTTATGTACCAGCCGGGAACTTTGTTCTCGATCGAGAACGTCCGGTTGATTCGGCGCTTATTGATATCGCAGCATTTCGCAATCTTACTGCCAATCAAAGGGTCGAAGTGGACTGTGCAGTTTCTAAAGCAAATCCTGATGGCGTCAAACTCGAACCGATCCACAAATTCTGGCTCTGCAGTGAAGACAGACTCACCGTCGAAGGCGAAGTCTACCGACCAGGAGACACCAACCGACTTGTCCAAGAGCCAGATGGACGTCTATGGCTCAATACAGCACGATTTCCACGGCATACCACTGTATCCGAAGGCGATCTCTCTATCTTCGAAGCGCACTTAGAGTATCTGATGCCAGTCAAAGCCGAACGTCAATGGTTCATCCAGTGGATGGCTTTCAACGTCCAACGTCCAGCGCAACGTTGTAAAGTGACGCCGCTGCATATCTCATTGCCCCACGGTACAGGCCGGGGGTGGATTGTAGAGTGCCTAGAAATGCTGCTAGGCCCGTGGAACGTCAATAAGGCGTCTATGTCTGAGCTATGCGGCGAAGGCTCTAAAGGCCAGTACCATGACTATCTGTCGCAGTCGCTTGTCTGTTGCATCGAAGAAGTGTACGAGGGTGGCAAACGCTTTACAGTCTCCGACACTATCCGCGATAAGATGACGGAGAATCGTTTGAACGTGAATTTGAAATACGGCGGCAAGGGTACTATCGACGTGTACACCAACTTTTTCTGGATGTCGAACCACAATGACGCCCTGGTGATCCCCGCTGCAGACAGACGTATTACGGTTATCCAGGGTCCAGATTATGTGAAAGATGAAGCCTACTATGACGCTTTGTATGACTGGCTAAAGGTCAGTGACCACGTTGCCACGTTGTGGCATTATTTGATGGGTGTTGACCTGTCAGCGTTCAATTGGAAGTCATCAACAATGACCGATGCCAAGCGTACAATGATCGAGTACAACTACACGTCTACCGAAGAAGTATTTCACGAATTCCTGTCAGAGCCGCCGTTCCCGTTTATGTCTCTACCGCAGATTGTCGCTGCTATCGACAAGTTGGGTAATGCCACAGGCCGTCCGGGTGGTCTCGAAGAGCGACAGGTACGCAAGCTGTTACAGAAAATGTCGCCAGTCAACATACAGGCGCAGTACCGGCTACCATCCGGCGCCAGGGTACGTCCATGGGTATTAATACCTGGGTCTGATGCTAGTGACGAGACGGTTAAAGAGTCGCTACTGGCAGCTGAAGAGCAATTTATGGGAGTAGGAGATTTTTGAAATGAATAAAAGAAACTTTCTAAACATGAATAAAGACAACGCACTACCCGAGCATTTAATCCGTCAGCGTGATGGTGAGACGTTTCTCTATTCACCAAATAGTCATCGGCTATTATCGGCTCGTATTATTAAGCATCGCGTACTTGAAACGACGTATGGCATCCCTGACCGACGCAGTATCTTTACAGATCCCGCTGATAGGCCGTGGCATGTTGTTACTGCTGGCTATCTTGCCGCGGGGCTGTTGTGGCTCGATGGCTGGTGTCAGCGTTTAAGGATTTAGATATGGCTAAAATGCCTACGTCTAATCAAATTTCCGAGCGAATAACTGAGTTAGAAGAAAACTGGAATCGTTTACAAGCCACATTGAAAGATATATTTAATCGAACAGATTGGACTGGTCGAGCGACCATAAACGATCTCGTAAACCAATTAAGATACTTTGTACCAAGAGCTGATGCTCTTAAAATTGCTGCTCGAATTGAAGAGCTTAACTCGTTAAGTCATATAGAGGGAGACGAACAAAGCCCAATGTCGACACTTTCTCTGCAAAACTTTATTAGCTTTATTTCTCAAGAACTGCGTCTTACTAGTCCAGGAATTGCCTTAAGTTACAATGGAAATATCCGTGCGGAGTGGAGAAAATCTAGACGGCAGCATTTCGCAGTAGAGTTCCTTCCTACAGGAAGAGTTCAATTTGTTGTGTTTGCGCCGGATTCAACTAATCCTAAGAGTGTTGATCGATTCTCGGGTACATCTTCAGCTCAAATTTTAATGTCAAAAGTACACTCACTAGGTGTTGGAGACTGGGCTTTCGGATAGTGCAATGAAGGGAACGTTAATACCAAACACTGATCATATATCTCGCTATGCTGGTGCCTCAAAATTCATTGATGGAAGAGTAACAGGGGCTGCGTTTATGCTGCGAGAAAGCACACCTCCAGAAGATAATTTATCTGTGAATTGGATGGAATTTCTAAGAAAAAATAGCGTGGTAGAAGAAATTTCAGAACTACGTTGTATTTTTTCAAAAAAGATGACTGTTGGGTCTTCGGCTCGTTTTGTAAAACTTAATGAATGAATTGGAGATAGAGATATGAACTTAACAACCAAAGGTAACTAAAATGAAACAACTTGATCGAAGAAAACTGTTGTCCTGGGTAACGCCTGCTGTTGGCGTTGTTGTTCTACCGGCTCACGCGACCACTAGCGACGTGCCTGTTCTTGTTACGACGACACTTCCGCCAGTGACCACTAAGCCACCTGTTGATGATGATGAACCAAAAAAGGTTCTCTGCCATCAGTCCGGCACACCGGCAGAGCAAACTATAGAAGTGCCGCAATCAGCGGTCCCCGGGCATTTAGGCCACGGCGATACTGTCGGTGCTTGTGAACGATGAAAGCTGGCGACTTATTCCGATACAAAATAAATCCACGTAAACGATGGCAAGATTGCAACACAAACCAAGAGGGAAACAAAATGAATAAAATAAGGTGGACAAACGCAGAAGAAACACTGAAAAATCAAATAAAAGATTCAGATATGATCTTTACTCAAATAACCACCTCTCAAATAGATACTATGGCTGACGCGACTAGACTGATCGTTAGGATGTACGTGCCAGATATGAGTATATCGAGGGCTGGGATATCACATGCACTAAAGCGGCT
>Ga0224512_10002457_pt1 | contig 16987 bp, 14 predicted proteins | sample SF_May12_sed_USG_4_FD_169103 | JGI IMG/M metagenome (GOLD analysis project Ga0224512, IMG submission 169103) | Sediment microbial communities from San Francisco Bay, California, United States - SF_May12_sed_USGS_13 | ecosystem: Environmental > Aquatic > Marine > Sediment | place: USA...
CGCGACGCCTACGAGCTGGTGCGATCCGAGACGCCGCCACTGCTGGTTCCCAAGAGAACGTAGCGATCCAAGAAAGCCTCTGCCGACTGATCCGCAGACAGCTCGGCCTCGACGAGAAGGGCCGTGCAGTCGGCGACCGGCGAACGAGCTCCGGTACCCGGCCGGGCAGGAATCGGTTCGGAGCGGCGTCGGCCAAAGCCGGTGCCGCGACTGACGGTTCGTACACGGCCCACCGTGGCGAGCGGAGCGAGTCATGGTGGGCCGTGTAGGAATCGAACCTACGACCATCAGATTAAAAGTCTGCTGCTCTGCCAACTGAGCTAACGGCCCTGAGGGGGCAGTATAAGTGGTCCGGTGCCGCTCTGGCCATCGGGGCGGAGGCGCGCCGGGCGGCTTCTAGCGCTCGCTTCGCGGGCGCGGGGGCGGCGCCGCTAGGCCTCGATCCGCCCGTCCGTGAGCTCGACGAGGCGGACCTCGTTGCGGACGATCGTCTCCTCGCGGCGGGGGCCGGTCGAGACGATGCCGACCGGGGTTCTGAGCTCGACCTCGAGGAGGCGGACGTAGTCCTGGGCGGCGGGGGGGAGGGCGTCGAAGTCGGTGATTCCGGCGGTCGACTGCTGCCAGCCGGGGACGGTCTGGAGGATGGGGCGGGCGCGCTCGATCTCGTCGGTGCGGGAGGGCAGCTCGTCGATCTCGCCCTCGTCGAGGCGGTAGGCGACGCAGACCTTGATCTCGTCGAGCCCGTCGAGGACGTCGAGCTTGGTGAGAGCGATGGTGTCGACGCCGCTCACCCGCTGGGCGTAGCGGGCGGCGACGAGATCGAGCCAGCCGCAGCGGCGGGGGCGGCCCGTGGTGGTGCCGAACTCCTGGCCGCGGGCGCGCATGCGCTCGCCGGTGGCGTCCTCGAGCTCGCTCACGAAGGGCCCCTTGCCGACCCGGGTGGCGTAGGCCTTGAGCACGCCGATGACGCCGTCGAAGCGCCCCGGGGCGACGCCGCTGCCGATCGCCGCGCCGCCGGCCGTGGAGCTGGAGCTGGTCACGTAGGGGTAGGTGCCGTGGTCGAGGTCGAGCAGCGTCCCCTGGGCGCCCTCGAAGAGGACGCTCCTGCCCTTCTCCATCTCGCGGTGCAGCAGGAGGCCCGTGTCGCGCAGGTAGGGCTCGAGGCGCAACCCCCACTCGTGGCAGTAGGCGGCGACCTCGGCGGTCGTGGGGAGCAGATCCGAGCTCAGGGTCGTGATCTCGGGGAAGAGCCGCCGCAGCTGCAGCTCGACGCGCGGCTCGAGGTCGACGGCCGTCAGGTCGCACATCCTGAGGCCGTAGCGCGAAGCCTTGATCTCGTAGGCGGGGCCGATGCCGCGCGCCGTCGTGCCGATGCTCTTCTCCGCCATCGACGCCTCGCGGAGCCGGTCGAGCTCGACGTAGTGCGGCAGGAGGGCGTGCGCCCGGGTCGACACGAAGAGGCGGCCCTCGGTCGCCACCCCCCGCTCGTGCAGGTGCTCGAGCTCGGCGAAGAACTTCTCGGGGTTGATCACCATGCCGTTGCCCAGCACGCAGACGAGCCCCTCGTGGAGGATGCCCGACGGGATCAGGTGGAGGGCGAAGTGCTCGTCGCCGAACTTCACCGTGTGGCCGGCGTTGTCGCCGCCCTGGTAGCGGGCGACGACGTCGAAGGCGGGGCAGAGCAGGTCGACGACCTTGCCCTTGCCCTCGTCCCCCCACTGCATGCCGACGACGACGGTGTTGGCCATGACGGGGCCAGCATACACTGGCCCTCCGATGGCATCCGGGCCCAGGATCCTGCTGTGCACGGCGCACGCCGCGGCGCGGCACGGCGACGCGCTGCCCGCCGCCCCCGGCGTGATCGTCGTCCGGGCGCGGGTGACCGGGCCGCCGGACGCCCGGCGCTGGGCGCGCGCCGTGAGCGAGCTGGCGCTCTTCAACTGGCTGCTCGTTCCCACCCGGGAGGCGGCGGCGGCGCTGCTGGCCGAGGCCGGCGCGCCGCCGGGGGGCAGCGTGCGGCTCGCCGCCGCCGGCGGCGCCGGGGCGCCGTTCGCCGACGCGGGGCGCGTCCCCGAGCTCGGCGGCGACACCCTCGAGGCCCTGCTCGCGGCGCTCGCGGCGCGGCTCGGCCGGCGGGAGCGGGTGCTCGTGCCGCACGCCGCGACGGCCGGGATCACGATCGGCGGCCGGCTCGCCGCCCTCGGCGCCGAGCCCGTCTGCGTGCCGGCCTACGGCTACGCGCCCGCGGCCGGGACCGCCGCCGCCGTGCGGGCCGCCCGCCGGCTGGCCGCCCTCGTGGCGCGGCCGGACGACGCCGAGGTCCTGCGCGCGGCGCTCGACCGGCCGCCCGGGGAGGTGCGCGCCCTGGCGCTCGGCGCCGCAGCCGCCGCGGCCGCCGCGGACTGCGGTTTCGAGGCCGTCGACGCCGCGGCGGGGCCGCTTGGCCCTTTCCTCGGCGAAGCACTAAGCTAAGCGCAATCATGAAGATACCGGCCCTCATCTTGAAGCAGCTCTACAGTTTCGGCAGTCTCAAGAACCGCGTCGACGGCATCTCGTTCGAGCTCAAGAACCGGCTCAGCGACGCCCGGGTCGTCGCCTTCAGGAGCGTCCGCGTCAACGGCCGCGAGCTCAGCCTCGACGCGGTCGAGCTGCGGGTCCAGGGGGCGAGCCTGAAGCCCGCCCAGATCTCCGGGGACTCGCCGATCGAGTTCCCGCTGCGCCAGACCGTCGAGCTGTGCTGCCTGGGCCACGGGCCGCTCGACGACGGCCGGCACGAGCTGCACGTCACCTTCGGCACCGACAACTTCGGCGAGCTCGAGCTCAAGGTCAAGGACACCGTCGCCAAGCCGGACGACCGCGTCCGGGTGCCGTACAGCAAGGACGACAACTACGCCGAGGCCGTCATCCGCGAGCGCCAGCGCTTCGTCGGCGAGTACTCCGGCACGCGGCCGGAGCACATCACCCACTTCTCGCTCGACCCCCGCACCACCCAGGGCAACATCGAGGGCTTCACCGGGGTGGCCCAGGTGCCGCTCGGCTTCGCCGGCCCGCTCAAGGTCAACGGCGAGCACGCCCAGGGCGAGTTCCTCGTGCCGCTGGCGACGACGGAAGGGACGCTGCTGGCCTCCTACAGCCGCGGGATGAAGGTGCTCAACCTGTCGGGCGGCGTGACCTGTACCGTCGTCGACGACAAGATGCAGCGCGCGCCGGTCTTCATCTTCGAGTCGGCGCGCGGGGCGCGGGACTTCCGGCGCTGGGTCAACGACCATCTCGACGAGATCCGCCGCGAGGCCGAGGCCACCTCGAGCGTCGCCAAGCTCGTCGACATCGACATCTACATGGCCGCCAAGTTCGCCTACCTGCGCTTCAACTTCGAGACCGGCGACGCCGCCGGCCAGAACATGGTGGGGCGGGCCACGTTCGCGGCCTGCAGCTGGATCCTCGAGCAGGTCGACACCATCGAGCGCTTCTTCCTCGAGTCGAACCTGGCGACGGACAAGAAGGCGTCGCACGTCAACGTCATGCGCACCCGCGGCAAGCGGGTGATCGCCGAGGCGACCGTGCCCCGCGAGGTGCTCGTCCAGCACATGCGGGTCGAGCCCGAGAAGCTCGCCTACCACGCCCAGGTCGCCAACGTCGGGGCGATCCTGTCGGGCGCCAACAACAACGGCCTGCACTCCGCCAACTCGATCACGGCCATGTTCATCGCCACCGGCCAGGACGTGGCCAACGTCGCCGAGTCCTCGGCCGGCATCATGTACGTCGAGCTCACCGAGCAGGGCGACCTCTACCTGTCGCTGACCATCCCGTCGCTGATCGTCGCCACCTACGGCGGCGGGACGGGGCTCGCCACCCAGCGCGAATGCCTGGAGATCATGGGCTGCTACGGCAAGGGCAAGGTGCGCAAGTTCGCCGAGATCATCGCCGGCGTGGCGCTGGCGGGCGAGATCTCGCTCGCCGCGGCCATCTCCTCGTTCGACTGGGTCTCGAGTCACGAGCAGTACGGGCGCAACCGCTGACGCCCGCGCCGACCATGGGCGAAGCCGAGAGCCGGGCCGAGCACCCCCAGGGCGGGGCGGGCGATTTCGAGCTCCTCGTCGAGGCGAAGCCGTCCGGGCTCGTCCGGCGCTACTTCACGACCCTCCGCCACGTGGCGGGCATCCTGGCCGGGCTGCTCGGGTCCGTCGTCGACGACCGGCTGCCCGCCCGGCGCCACGGCCTCCTCTACCGCGTCCAGGTCCTGCTGCGGAGCGCGACGCGGCCGTTTCTGGACAAGCGGATGCGCGAGCTGCCGTTCCCGCAGCAGCTGCGCCGCCGGCTCGAGATCCTCGGCCCGACCTACATCAAGCTGGGCCAGATCCTGAGCCTGCGCGAGGATCTCCTGCCGCGGGCGATCACGGACGAGCTCAAGAACCTGCTCGACCGCCTGCCGGCGCTGCCCTACGAGCGCTTCGCGGAGCTGCTCGAGGTCGAGATCGGCAAGCCCTGGCCGGAGGCGTTCTCGCGCATCGAGGAGCGGCCCCTCGGCTCCGCCTCGATCGGCCAGATCCACCTGGCGACGACCATCGAAGGCGACGACGTGATCCTGAAGATGGTCAAGCCGGGCATCCGCGAGGTCCTGAAGCGGGACGTCGTCCTGCTGCGCTCCCTCGGGCTCCTCCTGCAGCTCTTCCTCGGCCGCTTCCAGCCGCGGCGGGTGATCCGCGAGTTCTGCGACTACACCCTGCGCGAGGTCGACCTGCGGCTCGAGGCCGACAACGCGGAGACCTTCGCCGCCAACTTCAAGGACGAGGACGACGTCGTCTTCCCCGAGATCCACCGCCGCTACACGACCCAGAACCTCGTCGTCATGGAGTACTTCGACGGCATCCAGCCGGGCGAGGAGGCGCGCACCCGGCTGACCGAGGAGGAGCGCGACCGGGTCATCGACGTCGGCGCCGGGGCGATCATCCGGATGCTCTACCGCGACGGCTTCTTCCACGCCGACCTGCACCCCGGCAACCTGATCATCCTGCCGGGTCCGAAGGCCGGTTTCATCGACCTGGGCATGGTGGGGCGCTTCGACGACGAGCTGCGCCGGACGCTGCTCTACTACTACTACTGCCTCGTCATGGGCGACGCCGAGAACGCGGCCCGTTACCTCACGGCGCTCGCCGAGCCCGGCCCGGGGAGCGACAAGAAGGGCTTCACCCGCGCCGTGGAGGAGATCTCGCGGCGCTGGCACCGGGCGGCCAACTTCGAGGACTTCTCGATCGGCCAGCTGATCCTCGAGTCCGTGGGCAAGGGCGGGCAGTACCGCATGTACTTCCCGGTCGAGATGGTCCTCATGGTGAAGGCCATCGTCACCTTCGAGGGCGTCGGGCATCTGCTCAAGCCCGGCTTCGACGTCGCCGGGGTGTCGCGGGCCCACGTCAACCGGCTCTTCCTGCGCCAGTTCAGCCCCTTCCGGCTCGCCAAGGAGGGGCTGCGCGGGGCGCCGGAGCTGGTCGACGCTCTCGTCAAGGCCCCGATGCTCGTCACCGAGGGGCTGCGGGTCCTCGAGCAGACGACCCGGCGGCCGGCCGAGAACCCGTTCACCGGAATCCGCGGCACGGTCTTCTCGGGCTTCTGCCTCGTCGCGGGAGCGATCCTCGCGGCCGCGAACGGCCCGGTGCTCCTCTGGGTGGGGCTCTTCGCCCTCGGCCTCGTCCTGGCGCTGCGGCGCGGAGCGTGAGGACGGGGGAGCCGCCAGGAGACGTGAGCGCGTGACGGAGCCGCTTCCTGCTGCCCGGGAGCCGCGAGACCCCTTCGACCCCGACTACATGCGGGAGGTGGTCGAGGGCCCCTTCACGCCACTGCTCGAGTGCTACTTCCGCCCCCGGCTGCTGAGAGCCTGGCGGCTGCCGGCCGAGGGTCCGGCGATCCTCGCCGGCAACCACAGCGGCTCGGCCTACCCGTGGGACGCGATGGCGCTCTACGGCCTCCTGCTCGCCCGCAGCGGCTACGACCGCGATCGGATCTGTCGCGCGGTCTTCGAGAAGGAGCTCTCGATGGCCTGGTGGATGCGGCCGTTCGGCATCGACGACTTTTGGCGCCGCGGCGGCGGCGTCGACATGACCTTCGACAACTTCCACCGCCTGCTCGCGCGCGGCGACCAGGTGCTCTACTACCCCGAGGGCGTGCCCGGCATCGGCAAGGGGTTCCACCGCCGTTACCGGCTGCAGCGCTTCTCGAGCAGCTTCGTCGTCCAGGCGGCCCGCCACCGGGCGCCGGTGGTGCCGATCTACACGGTGAACGCGGAGTGGGTGATCCCGTTCAACTACACCTTCCGCTGGCTCGACCGCATCGTGCAGAAGTTCCACGTCCCGTTCATGCCGCTGCCCGCCGGGCCGCTGGCGGTGACCTTCCCGTGGCTCTGGTACCTGTCGCTGCCGGCCCGGATGATCTTCATGGTGGGCGAGCCCATCGACGTCGTCGCCAGGCTGCGCGCCCTCGGCGCAGAGAACCTCGACGACCCAGGGCGCGACGACGCCAGGGTCGTCGCCGAGCAGATCCGCCAGGAGATGCAGGCCGGCCTCGACCGCCACGTGGCGCGCTACGGCAAGGCGCCCTACCACGGCCGCACGCTCGGCCCCGCCCTGCGCCGCGCCTGGCGGGCGGGGACCTTCCACCGGGTGATGCCCTGGGGCTGGTCCTGGACCTTCCTCGCCCACGACCGCGACCGTCGCCGCCCGCCGCCGCGCAACCGCCTGCACCGCTGGCTGCGGGACTGGGACATCCTCCTCTACTACCTCCCTCTGGGCTGGCCGCTCCTCGCCCTGGCGCGGCGGCTGCGCAAGCCGCCCTGCGGCTATCGCGGCCTGACCCCCGAAGAGCGCCGCGAGCGCGAAGGCAGCTACCCCTGGAAGCTCGCGGAGCGCCCGCTGCCGGCCAAGGCACGGCAGTCCGGGTAGGACGACGCGAGCAAGCGTGTACCCCGTAGAACGTCGTAGTACAATGTCTGCGTGAGTACGACGCTGACGGTTCGCACGGACGAAGCCCTGAGCGCTGCACTGCGCCAGCGTGCGGCAGCCCAGGGCAAGACGGTCTCCCGAGTCGTGAGGGAGATTCTCGAAGAGGCCCTCTCGGAACGGCCGATGGGCCTGCGGGCCGGACATCTGAAAGGGCGTCTGGAAGTGCCGGCTGACGGCGAGGATCCGTGGCGGCGGCAGCTCCGGGAGCGGAACTGGCGCTCGTGAGATCTTGGCTCCTGGACACCGGTCCCCTGGTGGCCTACCTCGACGGGAGGGATCCGGCCCATTCCGCGGTGGCGGCCTGCCTCGACCGCTTCACGGGCGAGCTGTTCACGACCAGCGCGGTCATCACGGAGGCGATGCACTTTGCGGCGCCGAGCTCGAAGGGTCCCCGCCTGCTGGCCGATTTCGTGATGGCGAGCGGACTGACGATCTTCGACTTCACCCAGCCCGCAGCCCTGCCGGCTGCGGTGGATCTGATGGAGAAGTACTCGGACCTGCCCATGGACTTCGCTGACGCGACCCTGGTCCTGCTGGCCGAGCAGCTGCAGACTCGCGAGATCCTGAGCCTCGACCGCCGCGGGTTCGCGGTCTTTAGAACCGGAGACCGCCAACCGTTTCATCTCGTTCTGGAGCTCAGCGGGCCGAGCTGAATGACGCTCGGCTCCGGCGCGACTCGGCGCCGAGGCGTGTCCCACGGAACGGCACGGGCCCTGATCTCACCGTCGCCGATCGATCGCGGCAGCGGGCATACGCTCACCGCCTGAGACCGGGACGTCGGCCGCGCCGCGCGGAAGGCGGTCGGGCGGCCGGTGGAGCCGCCTTACGCGGTCTTGCGTCCGCGCTCCTGCCTTCTCGTCCCGAAGGGCAGGACCGGCGCGGCGGACTCGGGTGCGGGCTCGGACTCTGGCTCGGGGGCGGCCAGCAGGGCGTCCAGGCGGTCGAGGACCCCGCTCAGCTCGTCGAGCACCGCCGTCGCGGCCCGCCCCCGGCGCCCGCTCGCGGGTGGCGGGGGGAGCTCGACCCCCGCCCACAGATCGCGCTCCTGCTCGAGCACCGCGCGGTCGAGAGACAGTCCATGGCGCGCCAGCATGGGCGCCCATTCGTCGTAGCGCTCGAGCAGCTGCCGGCGCGTGGTGTCGTAGGCGTGCTCGCACACCGCCCGGCGCTGGGCGAAGCTGAAGATGTTGGTGAAGAACATCCGGTAGTCGTCGCGGCTCGGCTCGATGAGCATCAGGTCGACGCCCTCGAAGCGCTCGTAGTAGGAGGCCAACCCGACCTCGAGGCGGGAGTGGACGAGAGTGCGCACGCTCTGCGACAGCACGGACACGAGGCCGCGGTCGATCAGTTTGCCGCGGCGCATCACGCCGCGCTCCACCGCCGTCGTCGTGTCGACGGGCACGAAGGGGTTGAGACAGATGAGCAGCTTGGCGCCGCTCTCGAGCGCGACCGAGCCGTGCAGCGTCTTGAGCAGCACGCCGTCGACGTAGTGGCGGCCGCCGATGACGACGGGCGGATAGACGCCCGGCAGCGCGCCGCTGGCCTGGACCGCGGTCGAGATCGGCACCGCGTCGAAGGGGGGCTCGCCGAAGCGCACGGCCTGCCCGGAATCGAGATCGGCGGCGACGACGACGAGCTTGCGGCGCAGCTTCCGGAAGTCGTCCGTGCGCCCCTTCAGCGAGTAGATCTTCTCGAGGTAGGCGCGGATCGGCTCGTTGTCGAAGACCCCTACCGGCAGCGCCCGGCTCAGGCGCGTCAGCGCCTCCCTCAGGGTCACGTCCCGGCGGTTGCGAACGTAGTCGTCCACCGCCTCCACCAGGAGGCGGGGAACGCTGAGCACGCGCTTCCCGAGCTCGCTCCGGGCCAGGGTGAAGAAGGTCTCCGGAACGAAGGGGTGCTCGCCGGGCTCGTGCTTGACGATGGCCCGGCACATCTGGCGCATCGTCAGGCCGTTGACGAGGTTGGCCGCGATGAAGGCGCCGGCGCTCAGGCCCACGTAGACGTGCAGGCCGCCGAGGTCGAGGCCGTCGACCGCCTCCTCGAGCGCGCGCAGGGCGCCGATCTCGTAGACCGCGCCCTGCGGCCCGCCGCCGGCGAGAGCCAGCCCGACCCTGGGGGCCGGGCCGGCCGGCTCGCTTCGATCGCGTCGCGCCACGAGCGGGCGGTCCCTCAGGCGGTCGGATTCTTGGGGCTCTTGGCGGCGGGCTTGGCGGCGGCCCTCGAAGCGGTCTTCCTGGCGGCAGGCTTCCTGGCGGCGGGCTTGCTCGCGGCCGGGGCCCCCTTGCCTTGCTGCTGGAGCTTCTCCAGCTTGGCGGTGAGATCCGCGACGCGCCGCGTCAGCTTGTGGATCTCCTCGCGGTTCGGCACGCCCAGACGCTCGACGACCTCGCCGATCTTGCGGTCGAAGGAGTCGCCGAAGGCCTGCCAGCGGGACTCGACCTCCTCGCGCACGTCGTCGACGCCCTCCTTCACCCGATCGACGGCCTTCTCCACGTGCTTCTTGCGCTTGGCTTCCAGCTTCTCGCCCCTCTTGACGAGGTTCTTGAAGAACTTGGAGCCTTCTTCCTCGGCCACGGCGAGGGCGCCGAGGCCGGCCAGCCAGACCTTGTGGGCCGACTCCTTCACATCCACGGGAAAGTCTTTCTTGGTCATCTGAGATCTCCTCGCATCGTCGACCCCGCTCGTCGCGAGCCGGTCTTCGTGGTTGGTTTCGCCACCGCCTTGCGGGCGGCCTTCTTCTTCGACGCTCCCTTGCGGGCCGGCGCCGGCGCGGCGCTCTCGGTCTCCAGCCGCCGCAGCGAGCGCTCGAGCTCCTCCAGGCGGCCGCGCAGCACCGTCATCTCCTCGCGCGCCTCGCGCACCGGGGTGATCCGGTCGATCGAGCTGCGCACGAAGCTGTCGACCCCGTGCTGGACCTGCTCGACCCCGCTCGTGATGGCGCGGGCGCCGAACCTCACGAGATCGTGAAGCAGCTCGGTCGGCAGCGAACGGCCGTTGCGCCCCTCGTCCAGGATCACCTGGGTCAGGGTTTGCGCCGTCACGTCCTCGGACGTGGCGTTGTCGATGACTCGCACCTCCTGGTCCGCGCGCACCCAGGCCGCGATCTCGTCCAGCGAGACATAGCGGCTCTCCTCGGTGTCGTAGAGCTTGCGACTCTCGTAACGCTTGATCAGTCGAACCATCCTCGCCTCCCGCGGCCTCTTCGTCGTGACTTTTGACCGCTCGTAACCTCGGCCTCGTTCTCCGTTCGACGTTTTATACCGCAGTGCGGCATGAATGTCAAACTCGATTCCGCGGTGCGGCATCGGCCGGGTCACGAGGCCTCGAACCGGCCGGCGAGCTCCCGCAGCCCGGCGATCGCGACCGGCTCCTCGGCGAGCAGCGGCAAGGTCACGAGAGGGACGGAGCCGCCGAGCAGCTCGCGCACGGAGGCGAGGGCGCGGCGCTCGCGGTCCGCCACCGCCGACGCCAGGCGGGCGAGCACGGGCGATCCCGCGGCGCCGGAGCCCGGCCAGGGGTGGAGGCGGTTCACCGCGATGGAGCCGAGGCGCAGCCCCGACTCGCGCAGCCTGCGGGCAAAGAACAGGGTGTCGTGGGTGCGGTCCTCGGAGGCCGTCGTCACGAGGTCGAAGCAGGTCGACGGCCGGCGCAGGAGCGACCCCACCTCGCGGGCCCGCGCCCGGAAGCCCTCGAACAGGGGCTTGAAGGCGGTGAAGAACTCGACGAGGTCGCGCAGCAGGTCGAGGCCCACAAGGCCGTCCAGATAGTCTTCCAGGCGGCGCCCGAGCCGCCCCATCCGCCGCGTCGCCTTCAGCCGGCCCGCGGCGTCGAACCAGGGGCGGGTCGCGAACTGCACCGCGCCGCTGTCCAGAAACCGGACGATCCGCTCGGGGGCCTCGAGGAGGTCGAGCGCCTGGCTCACGGGCGGCGTGTCGAGGACGAGGCGCTCGTAGCTGCCCGCCTGCACGATCTCGAAGAGCTTCTCGGCGGCCATGTACTCGAGGATCCCCGCCAGGCTCCCGGCGAGATGCCGGTAGTAGCGGTTCCCCAGGATCCTTTGCCGCACCGCGGCATCCGGCGCGTAGCGGTCGATCAGCCCGTCGAAGGTCTGGCGGGCGTCGAGCAGGGAGGCGTGCAGCCGGCCGCCGCAATGGGCGACCGGCACCTCGTCGGCGAGCGCCCGCTCCCCGATGCCGAGGGTGTCCTTGAGGCGCCGCGAAGGGTCGAAGGTCATGACCAGCGTGCGGTGGCCGGCGTCGGCGAGGGCCACGGCCAGCGCCGCGGCGACGGTGGTCTTGCCCACCCCGCCGGCACCGACGACGACCCGGATCTCGGCCTGCGCCGTCATGCCTCCCTCAGCGCCGCGGCCAGCTCGGCGACGGCGGCCGGCCCCTCGTGACCGCTCAGCGGCAGGCGCAGCAAGGGGCCCCTCCAGGCGCCGGCCAGCTTCGCGAGCCGGTCGCGCTCGCCCGCGGCGCGCCGCCGCCACACGGCTTCCCACTCCTCCACGCCGGCGGGCTCGGCGCCGGCATCCGGGAGCAGCCGGTTCACGGCCAGGAGATCGAGTCCGCGGCCGAGGCCCCCGCGGAGCGCGGCGTCGAGCTCGAGCGTCTCGCGCAGCGCCATCCCTTCGGCCGTCGACACGGCCCACAGGCCGCACGCTGCCGGGTCGCCGACGACGGCCGCGACCTCGGTCGCGAGAGCGGCGATCGGTCCGCCGCCGATCGCTTCGGAGAGCAGCCGGGGGGCGAGGAGCAGCGAGACGCCGTGGCCGGTGGCCGGCGCGTCGAGCAGCACGAGGTCGTGGCCGCCGGCCTCGCCCGCCGCGCCGGGTCCGGCCCTTCCCAAACCCGGCGCCGCGAGCGGCCCGCGGCCCGTGGCGCGAATGGCGTAGCCCAGCGCCGCCACCTCGCGCAGCCCCGGCGCCCCCTGGACGAACTGCTCGTAGATGACGCTCTTGATCAGACGGCGCGCCACCCAGGCCGGCCGGACGCGCTCCCCGATCAGGCGGTCCACGACGGCTCGCGGGCGGACGTTCTCCGCCGCGAGTCCCGGCGCCACGCGGATGACGCCGCCCCCCGACGGCGAGCAGCCGAGGAACCGATGCAGGCTCTCGCGCGCGTCGAGCTCGAGCAGCAGCACCCGCAACCCCGCGCCCACGGCCGCCCGCGCCAGGGCGCAGCTGACGACCGTCTTGCCCACTCCGCCCTTGCCGGTCACCACCACCAGCGGCGGCAGGCTGGCCCAGAAATCGTCCCTCACGACGCGATGCTAGCCTGTCCGGCGGCCGGCGACCCTCGCGGCGCCGCGGCCGCCGCGAGGGCCGCGGCGCGGCGACGTATAATCCCGGCGCGCGAGAAGCCCCGGCCCATCCCGGCGCGAGGCTCCCGCGGCTTTCGGAGGTTGCGGCTTCATGACCCACATCATCGCCGAGCCCTGCGTCGGCACCAAGGACACCGCCTGTGTCGACGTCTGCCCGGTCGACTGCATCTACGACAACGCCGACTGGGAGGCGCTCTTCATCCATCCCGACGAGTGCATCGACTGCGGCCTGTGCGTCGACGCCTGCCCCGTCCAGGCCATCTACCCGCTCGAAGAGCTGCCGGAGAAGTGGCACGACTGGATCGCCAAGAACTTCGCGGCCTTCGGGCTCGAATCCCCCTGAGCGAGGATCGAGCTCACGAGTCCGTGCACGGCCGTTGCCAGGCCGGGCGCCGCGCATGAGCGAGAGGACCGCAGGTTTGCAAATCTGACTGTGATGGACTAAGATGTACGCCACGGCGCCCCGAGACTCGCCGCTGGAGAGGGAACGATCTTGGACTACAAGGACTACTACGCGGCTCTGGGGGTCCCGCGCACGGCGTCGGCCGACGACATTCGCAAGGCCTACCGCAAGCTGGCCCGCAAGCTCCATCCCGACGTCAACAAGGCGCCGGAGGCGGAGGCGCGGTTCAAGGACGTCACCGAGGCCTACGAGGTCCTCAAGAACAAGGAGAAGCGGGCCAGGTACGACCAGTTCGGCTCGGCCTGGAAGCAGGCCCAGACGACCGGCGCTCCGCCGCCGGGTTTCGAGGACATCTTCTCGGCGTTCCGCGGCGGCGGGGCGCCGCGCGGCGGCTTCGAGACGGGCGGCGGCGAGGGCTTCAGCTCGTTTTTCGAGCTGCTCTTCGGCGGCGGCGGTGGCGGCGGGCAGCGCGGCGCGTCCTGGAGCTTCCAGGGCGGCGGGCCGCGGCGCGCCCGGCGGGCGGCGGACCACGAGTCCGTCCTGCCGCTGGCGCTCGAGGAGGCGGCCGCCGGCGGCGCCCGCGAGATCGCGATCGCCGATCCGGCGACCGGGCGGCGCAAGACGCTGCGCGTCCACATCCCCCCCGGGGTGCGCAGCGGCCAGCGCATCCGCCTCGGCGGCCAGGGCGAGCCGGGCTCCGGCGGCGGCAAGTCCGGCGACCTCTATCTCAAGGTCGAGCTCCTGCCCCACCCCCGCTTCCGTCTCGACGGCGACCGCCTCTACACCCAGCTCGACGTCGCCCCCTGGGAGGCCGCGCTGGGCGGCGAGGCCGAGGTGGCGACGCTCACCGGCAGCGTGCGCGTCCGGATTCCGCCGGGGTCGTCGAGCGGCAAGAAGATCCGCCTCGCCGGCAAGGGCTACCCCCTGAGCCGCGGCGGCGCCGGCGACCTGATCGCGGAGCTGCGAGTCGTCGTGCCGGCCTCGCTGTCCGACGAGGAGCGCGAGCTCTACCGCCAGCTCTCCGACGTTTCGTCGTTCCGTCCCCGCGCGGGAGACGGGACGCGCTGACCGGCGGCACCCAAGCACCGACCCGGCATCACCGAAGCACGAACTCGCCTTCGAGGAGCACCCGATGGATCTCAGCAAACTGACCCAGAAGTCGCAGGAAGCGCTGGCCGCGGCCCAGGAGCTCGCCGTCCGCCGCGGGCACCAGGAGGTCGACGCCGAGCACCTGCTCAGCGCCCTCCTCCAGCAGGAAGGGGGGCTCGCGCCGCGGCTCCTCGCCAAGATGGACGTCGACGCGGCGGCCCTGGCCCGCGAGCTCGACGCCGAGCTCGACCGGCTGCCCCGGGTCTCGGGCGGCGCCGTCGAGGGCGGCAAGTTCTACGTCACCCAGCGCCTGCAGAAGCTGCTGGTCGACGCCCAGGGCGAGGCGCGGCGGCTCAAGGACGAGTACGTCTCCGTGGAGCACCTGCTGCTGGCGATGGCCGCCGAGACGAAGAAGACGGCCGCCGGCCGGATCCTGGCGGCAAACGGCATCAGCCGCGACTCCCTGCTGGCGGCGCTGCGCGAGGTCCGCGGCAGCCAGCGGGTGACGAGCGCTTCTCCCGAGGGCGCCTACGAGGCCCTCGAGAAGTACGGCGTCGACCTGGTCGCCCTGGCGCGGACCGGCAAGCTCGACCCGATCATCGGCCGCGACTCCGAGATCCGCCGGGTCGTGCGCATCCTGTCGCGCAAGACCAAGAACAACCCCGTCCTGATCGGCGAGCCCGGCGTCGGCAAGACCGCCATCGCCGAGGGCCTCGCCCAGCGGATCGTCCGCGGCGACGTGCCGGAGTGGCTGCGCGACCGGTCGGTGTTCTCCCTCGACCTCGGATCGCTCCTCGCCGGCGCCAAGTACCGCGGCGAGTTCGAGGAGCGGCTGAAGGCCGTCCTCAACGAGATCAAGGAGAGCGACGGGCAGGTGCTCCTGTTCATCGACGAGCTCCACAACATCGTCGGCGCCGGCCGCACCGAGGGCTCGACGGACGCCGGCAACCTGCTCAAGCCGATGCTGGCGCGCGGCGAGCTGCACTGCATCGGCGCCACGACGCTCGACGAGTACCGCAAGCACGTCGAGAAGGACGCCGCTCTCGAGCGCCGCTTCCAACCGGTGCTCGTCGAGCCATCGACGGTCGAGGACAGCGTCTCGATCTTGCGCGGGCTCAAGGAGCGCTACGAGGTCCACCACGGCGTCAAGATCGCCGACGAGGCGCTGGTGGCGGCGGCCACGCTCTCGGACCGCTACATCAGCGACCGCTTCCTCCCCGACAAGGCGATCGATCTCGTCGACGAGGCCTGCGCCATGATCCGCACCGAGATCGACTCGCTGCCCGCCGAGCTCGACGAGGTCACCCGGCGGGTCATGCAGCTCGAGATCGAGGAGGCGGCGCTCAAGAAGGAGAAGGGCAAGGCGAGCGAGAAGCGGCTGGGAGATCTGCGCCGCGAGCTGGCCGACCTGCGCGAGTCCGCCGCCGCGATGAAGGCCCAGTGGGAGGGCGAGAAGGAGGCCATCGAGCGGGTGCGCGCCCTGCGGGGGGAGATCGAGCAGCTGCGCCACGAGGTCGCGGCGGCCGAGCGCGACTACGACCTCGACCGCGCCGCCGAGCTGCGCCACGGCCGGCTGCCGCAGCTCGAGGCGGCGCTGGCCGAGCAGGAGGCGGCGATCGGGCGCGGCGAGACCCGGCTCCTGCGCGAGGAGGTGACCGAGGAGGAGGTGGCAGACATCGTCGCGCGCTGGACGGGAATCCCCGTTCGCCGCCTCGTCGAGGGCGAGCGGGAGAAGCTGCTGCGCCTCGACGAGATCCTCCACCGCCGGGTCATCGGCCAGGACGAGGCGGTGCGCTCGGTGGCGGACGCCGTCATCCGGGCGCGCGCCGGGATCAAGGACCCGCGCCGACCCATCGGCTCGTTCCTCTTCCTCGGCCCCACCGGCGTCGGCAAGACCGAGCTCGCCAAGACCCTCGCGGAGGCGCTCTTCGACTCCGAGAGCGCCATGGTCCGGATCGACATGAGCGAGTACATGGAGCGCCACGCCGTCTCGCGGCTGATCGGCGCCCCACCCGGCTACATCGGCTACGAGGAGGGCGGCCAGCTCACCGAGGCCGTGCGCCGCAAGCCCTACTCGGTGGTCCTCTTCGACGAGATCGAGAAGGCCCACCACGACGCCTTCAACGTCTTCCTGCAGATCCTCGACGACGGCCGGGTCACGGACTCCCAGGGCCGGACGGTGGACTTCAAGAACACGGTCCTCATCATGACCTCGAACATCGGCTCGCACCACCTGCTCGACGGCGTGACGGCCCACGGGACGATCGCCGACGGCGCCCGCGACGCGGTGATGAAGGAGCTGCGCCGGCACTTCCGGCCCGAGTTCCTGAACCGCGTCGACGACGTCGTGCTCTTCAAGCCGCTCACCCTCGGGGAGATCCAGCAGATCGTCGGCCTGATGGTCGCGGAGCTCAGCCACCGGCTGGCGCTCCAGGGCGTCGCCCTCGAGCTCACCCCGGAGGCCCGCGAGCTCGTCGCCAGGAGCGGCTTCGATCCGGTCTACGGCGCCCGCCCGCTCAAGCGCTACCTGCAGCGCGAGCTCGAGACCCGCGTCGGCCGGGCCCTGATCTCGGGCGAGGTCGGCGACGGCTCCGCCCTCGTCGTCGGCGTCAAGGACGGCGCCCTCGACGTGGCCGTAGGCGAGGCCGAGCCCGCCCCGGCCTAGCCCCATGACCCTTCGGGAGAGCCTCTGATGCGCGACCTGCTGCTCGTCAGCACCTCGACGGTCCACGGAACGCCCTATCTGGAGCACTGTGCCGCGGCGGCCCGCGAGCTGTTTGCCGGCTGCCGGCGGATCGCCTTCGTGCCGCACGCGCTCTTCGACCGCGACGGCTACGCGGCGCGCGTCGCCCGGCGCTTCGCCGACTGGGACCTCGAGGTCGCTGCGGTCCACGCGGCGCCCGATCCCGTGGCGCTCGTCGAGGGGGCGGACGGCCTCTTCATCGGCGGCGGCAACACCTTCCGCCTGCTGCGCGACCTCCACGCCCTCGGCCTCGTCGCGCCCATCCGCCGCCGCGCCCTGGCCGGCATGCCCTACATGGGCGCCAGCGCCGGATCGAACGTCGCCTGCCCCACCCTGCGCACCACGAACGACATGCCGATCGTCGCGCCGCCGAGCTTCGAGGCCCTCCGCCTCGTGCCGTTCCAGATCAACCCCCACTACGTCGACCCCGAGCCCGGC
>Ga0224512_10002458_pt1 | contig 16986 bp, 15 predicted proteins | sample SF_May12_sed_USG_4_FD_169103 | JGI IMG/M metagenome (GOLD analysis project Ga0224512, IMG submission 169103) | Sediment microbial communities from San Francisco Bay, California, United States - SF_May12_sed_USGS_13 | ecosystem: Environmental > Aquatic > Marine > Sediment | place: USA...
GATCAGGTCACCCTCTCGAACACCCGCGCGTTCCGCCGGGCCTTCCTCTTCGACCGAGGCAACAAGGATGGCGCTGTCGTTTTGCAACTTGTGGTAGCGAACGGTTCGGCGGTGAAGGCGAATCACTTGACCCGCCACGCCGATGAAGCTGCGCCGGACTTTGCCCTCGGTGATCAGCTTTCCGGCCACGAACTTGGCCGTAGTGATGGCGATGGCAAAACACAACCCTTGGGCCGGGCGAATGATCGCCGTGTTGACCGCGATGACCTGGCCACGCGAGTTGACCAGCGGGCCACCCGAGTTGCCGGGGTTGAGAGCGGCGTCGGTTTGGATGATGTTGTCGATCAACCTGCCGGTTCGCGATCGTAGCGAGCGTCCCAGGGCACTGATCACGCCGGCGGTCACCGTGAAATCGAATCCGTAAGGATTGCCGATCGCGATAGCCAACTGGCCAACGCGAATAACCCGCGAATCTCCCAGGCGAGCGGCCGCTAGATTTGGCGCGTCGATTCTTATTACCGCCAGATCAGTGTCCGGATCGTCCCCCACGACATGAGCGTTATACCGGTTGGCATCGGAGAGTGTCACCTCGATGCGTTTGGCGTGGTCGACCACATGACTGTTGGTCAGGACGTACCCATCGGGCGTAAGTACAAAGCCGGAGCCGCTGCCCACATCGTCTCGTGGTGTTCCCGAAGCCCGCCTGCGCCGTCCACGCCCGCTCTGACTGACACGAATGCCAACTACCGATGAACCCGCCACCGAGGCCGCGTAGGTGATGGCCTTGGAGTAGTTGTCCATCAAATCTTCATCCGTCAGGACTGGCTCGTCTTGATCGGAACCGTTTAGCTCGAGCTTGCCCTCATTGAACTTCACCAAGTGTGGTCGGACCATCCTCCGCTCCTTTCCTGCGCAGAGTTCGCCATACCATATCCATGTACAGCAAACCGAGCTTTGTCAAGTGTGCCCTGCATCGCTATAATGGTCACTCGCATAACCGACGTGCAAAAAATCCAAGGGAGACTTTCGATGCCAACGGTATTGAGATTCCCTTCCCACAGCGTACGGTCCACATGATCTCGGTGGATGCAGAATCCTGATCGTCTCACTGCGAGCGTCCGCCGGCTATTGCCCCATTCAGCGGCCGGCTGGCGCCGACCAAAGACAAAAGGGTTGTACACCTGGCCAAAGGGTGATAAAAGACACCTGTAGCCACGATTTTGACCGGCGAGGCTACGCTCTCACCTTACAAAGGGGGTTCCGATGCTAAAGGAATTCAAGGATTTCGCCATGCGCGGCAACATGGTGGACATGGCCGTGGGCATCATCATCGGTGCAGCGTTTGGTTCGATAATCAAGTCGTTGGCGACCGATGTTCTCATGCCACCTATCGGCTTGCTGCTAGGCGACGTTGACTTCAGCAACATCTTCATGGTGCTGAAGGAAGGGGCGACCGCTGCGCCCTATGCCTCGCTCGACGCAGCTAAAGAGGCGGGTGCGGTAGTAATGAGCTGGGGCGTCTTTATCAACACCATCATAAACTTTATCATCATCGCCTTCGTTTTGTTTTTGGTCATCCGCAACATGAACAAGATGAAGCAAAAAGAAGAAGCACCTCCTGCCGAGCCGACGACCAAAGAGTGTCCTCAGTGCTTGTCCGCCATTCCGATCAAGGCGGTTCGCTGCGCATTCTGTACAACCGAGATCAAAGCAGCATAGCCTTTTGAGCTCGAGCACACGGGTTTATCGGGTCAAAGACCGCGTAATCAGAGCGATGACCAGCGGGACGCGCTTCGAACTCACCTAGCGGCCGATCGAACAGCGGGGCGGAGCATCTCCGCCTCGCCGTCCCCAGGCTCTGTGCCGGTCACTCGCCTGCCACCCGGATCCGGGCGTCGACCACTCGACATGATTCTCTCGCGGGCGTTACGATCACCGGGTTTATATCGAGTTCCACGATACTGGGGAAATCAATCACCAGTTGGGCGAGTCGTTGGATGGATTCTACGATGAATTCAATGTCTACACCCTGGTCGCCGCGAACACCCTCCAATATTGGATAAGATTTTATGCCTTTCACCATCTCCCACGCGTCGACATCGGTCACGGGCATGACACGAAAGTTGATGTCTTTAATAATCTCCACATATTTGCCACCCATACCAAACATGAGCAATGGGCCGAACTTAGGATCGGTCGCCATGCCAAGGATGACCTCCTTGCCGGCGCTCGCCATCTCCTGGACCATCAGCCCCTGGGCTTGATCGACCACCTCTGCCCTCTGCAAGGATCGCTTCACGTTTGACCGGGCTTCTTCGAGCTCCTGCGCGTCTTTGATGCCGACGACGACGCCACCGAAATCCGACTTATGAATGATGTCATTTCCGAACACCTTGAGCACCAGGGGGTACCCCACGTACTCGGCGGCATCGGCGAGGTCGTCGCTCATGGACACAATCTTTGCCCTACACACGGGAAAACCGTATGCGGCCAGGAGCCGGCTCACATCATCGGGTCGCAGGTACCCCCCACCCGCAGCCTTCTTACCGTCGACGATGTCTCGGATGTCGCTCGCCACTGCAAACCTCCTGACCTCACCCTCGGGTCTCTCACACCAAACCCGATGTCGGTTCATATCGACCAGCGCCCTTACCGCGGACTCCGGATATCGGTACAGGGGCGGTGCGTCGGTGATGGTGCGAGGCAGCTCTTCATAATGATGTTCTTCCGCCATCATCACGGTGAATACAGGTTTGCCACGACGTCTGCTCGCCGAGGTGACCTTCTCCACGACCTCTCTCGGCTCGATCATTATCGGCGGCACAAATATCACAATCACCGCATCGACATTATCGTCCTCGAGGATGTACTGCATGGCGCGCTCGTATTGTTCGGGCGTTGCGCTGGCAATCATATCGACTGGATTGTGGACGCTCGACTCCTCGGGAAGCATCTTGGCCAGACTTTCCTGTGTCTTGTCCGACAACTGCGAGATGGCAAGCCCCTGGTTTATAATCGCATCGGTTGCCATGATGCCCGGGCCACCGGCGTTGGTCAGGACCGCAACTCGGTTGCCCCTCGGGACCGGATTTTTGACAAAGGCAAGCGCGAGATCCATCATTTCGTCGATCGAAGACACACGGATGACGCCACACTGCTGGAGGAGTGCCTCCACGGCGATATCGAGACCGGATAGATGTCCGGTATGTGACGATGCCGCGATGGCGCCGGCGGCGGTCGTGCCGGACTTGACTAGAACGACCGGCTTCTTTTTGGTAATTCTCTTTGCGAGCTGAGTGAAGCGCCGTGGTTCACCAAATGACTCGAGGTACAGCCCGATGAGTTCCGTCTTGTCATCGTCCGCCCAGTACTCGAGCAGGTCGTTACCACTAACGTCGATCTTGTTGCCCACGCTCACAAAATAGGAAAGCCCCAGATTGAGCTTGGCAACCGACAACAAGATCGCCACACCCAGCGCGCCGCTTTGCGTCATGATCGCCAGAACACCGCTTTGCGGCTCCAGTGGGGCGAAGGTGCCGTTCATCCTGACCTCGGGATTTGCGTTTATCACTCCCATACAATTCGGCCCGATAATACGAAAACCGTACTTCTCTCTTAGACGACCCAACGCCTCCTCGCGTTCGATTCCAGCTCCACCAACTTCTCTGAAACCAGCGCTGATGATAACCAGCGCACGCACACCTTTATCACCACATTGCTCGGCGACCTTCAGCACATACTCTTTGGGCACCGCGATAATGGCTAGATCCACGTCATCTGTGATAGACAGCACGGAGGCATGGCACTTGATGCTCTTTATGTACTTGTGATTCGGGTTAACCGGGAAAACCATCCCGTTAAACCCGTACTGGATGATGTTGTGCAACAATTGGTAGCCGATCGTGCCTTTTCGCGGGGTTGCTCCGATGACCGCGATGGAACGAGGCTTGAAGATTACGTCTAGTGCCTCTATGCCTTTCATACTTCTTCTCCGTCTCCCTGCAAAATGTATCAACCAGTCTGAGGGGGTCCACCCGTCTTCCAAATCGTTTCAACGAGTTCCCTTACCCGCGCTTCGATTTCATCGCGCGCGGTGCGGAAACGCTCGAAGTGTTGTCCCACCGGGTCGTCGATTTTCCAATCCACAGTACTGCCCGTAAACGACGGTGGACAAATGTCCGCAGCGGCGTGTCCGGTAAGGCTGACCACGATGTCCATCTCTTCAATGGGCACATCGTCGATACCCTTCGAGTGGTGACCGCTAATGTCGATGCCTTTTTCCCGCATGACCTGAATTGCCTCTGCGCTTACAACACCGGTTGGATGAAGACCGGCGCTATAAACATCGAGAAACGCATCCCCATAACTACGCCCAAAACCCTCCGCCATTTGAGACCGTATCATATTGCCAAAACAAATAAAGAGTATCTTCGTTCTCTCAGATCCACTCATCGCTGTCCTTTGACTGAAGTAAGGTTCATATGTGCAAAGATACTAAACGCGAGCGTGACCCTCAATGACGCTCTCAATAACGCTGTCGCGCATCACGTAAGTCGGCGTTCGCCGCGCAGGATGTGCGCGATGCCACCGGCCATCTTTTTGGTCTCGATACGGTCGAGCTCGGCCCGACCCATGAGATCCACTATCCGTTCTCTTGGCAAAAAATCGCCGATTGACGATGCCAGGTACCGGTAAGCCTCTCTCGAACCCGAGACCAGACCCCCAATGACGGGAATAACGTTCTGCAAGTAAAAATTATAGGCCTTCAAGTAAATCCCCCTCGAGGGTGGGGAAAACTCGAGTATCAGGAGTCGGCCCCCAGGCTTGAGCACACGTACCATCTCGGCTACACCCCTGGAATAATCGGGTAGATTTCTCAGCCCAAACGCGATGCTCACGACGTCGAAGCGCTCGTCCCCAAAAGGAATTGCCAGCACATCACCCTCGTAAAGACTCACTCGGTCGTGAAGATTGTGCCTGGCTATCTTTTCCTGCCCGACACGCAACATTCCTGGAGAGCGATCGATGCCAGTCACGGTTGACAAAGGCAGAGCCTTGGCGAATTCGATGGCGACGTCGGCAGTGCCGGTGCACGCATCGAGCACTTGCGCCTTACCAGATAGTCCGGCCTTTCGAACCAGCTCCTTTCGCCACAGCCGGTCAACATTGAGGCTCAGCAGGTGATTTAACAGATCGTAGCGCGACGCGATCTTGGAAAACATGGCCGGCGTGTCGCTCTTCTGCATCGGCACGGCTTCGTCGTGAGCCAATGATGTCTTGGTCTTACTTTTCGTCAAGTTTATAGATCTTTCCGTCAAAGGCGCAGATAAAGAGCTCTTGGCCTTCATCGGTGCCGAAAGACGCGATATTGAGGTTCGTGTCACGCAGCAAGGCGTTTGATGCGGGGGTAACACCGTCGTATAGCAAACCCCAGATCTCGCCGGTGATATAGTCGGCATAGACATATGTGCCGACGAGGCCGGACACATTGCTCCCCCGATAGACATATCCTCCGGTGATCGATTTGCCACCGGACGCGTGAGCGTATTCCCACACCGGCAGTTCGAGACCCGCCATCGAGCACCCCCGCGTGGGCGGACGGCATATCCTCGCCTCCATGATGTTCCAGCCATAGTTCTTGCCCTTTTCGACGACGTCGATCTCCTCGAAGGCATTTTGTCCAACGTCCCCTACCCACAAACGATTCGTCACCGGATCAAAACTAAAGCGCCATGGGTTGCGCAGTCCGTAGGCGTATATTTCTTCACGATAACCCATCTGATTACTCGCAAAGGGGTTGTCGGATGGGATCGTATAGGGCAGCGAGCTAACATCGAGGCGCAGGATGCTTCCCAGTAGAGTTGTTCTATCCTGGCCACTGTTCAGCGGGTCGTTGCCTGATCCTCCGTCACCCACGGCGATATACAGGTAACCATCTGGCCCAAAGGCAATCTGACCACCGTTGTGATTGGAAAAGGGCTGGTTGATCGTTATCACGTCCTGCTCGGACCCCGCTTCTGTGGTACTCGGGTTCTGTGCGTCGGCTGTGAAGCGTGAGACGCGCGTCTTTCTCTGGTTGTCTTCAACAAGACAGTAGTAGACAAAATAATGCCGGCTTGTCGCAAAGTCAGGATGAAAAGCAAGGCCTAAGAGACCTTCTTCATTACCGGCATCGTTTACCTGATCGCGAATGTCGAGAAATACCCTTGCCGCCGCCACCGTATCGACGTTTTGAAAGACTTGGATCCGTCCCGCTTGCTCGACGACAAACAGTCTATCGGTGCCATCACCGGCGTTCTGCAGATCCAGCGGTCTTGTGAACGTCAACCGGGGAAAAGCCCGCACAACTTCGAGCGCAACTGCCGACGGTTTGGTTGATTCGACGCCTTTACCGTCACCGCACGCGTGCAACGTGGGCACCAACAAAAGCAACGCCACCAGCAAGCAACGCACGACATGCATTAGCCGTTCAACTCCTTGTGCGCGATCGTTTATATTTCGGATAGTACTTGAGAATTGTAACAATTATCTTTATGCCGGCCAAAATTGTTCCTTTCACCGTTCCAGATATTTTGGATCTGCCGATTCGCCGGCGATATCGAACCGGGACCTCTACGATCTTTAGCCCTTGTATGATTGCCTTGACCTGCATTTCCGCGTTCCAGCCGTACGTTGTATCTTGCATGTCGAGGGCTTCCAGGCACCGGCGGCGCACCGCCCGAAAAGGTCCCATATCGGTAAAACGAACGCCAAAAAGCCACCCAATTAGACTGCATGCGAGCGCGTTTCCAAATCGCTGGTTCCACTGCAGCGCACCCTTTTCCGCATCACCCGTGACCCGCGAGCCAATTACAAAGTCGGCCTCACCCCGCTGGATCGGTGCCAGGATCCCCGTGAGTTCTTCTGGGTAGTCCGAGTGGTCGCCATCTAGGATGACCACGATCTCCGCATGTGGTCCCAGGCTTGCTATTCCCCTGAGGCACGCGGCACCGTACCCGTAGAGATCTTCTCTCACCACCGTCGCCCCATGGCGTTCGGCTACCGTCGCCGTATCGTCGGTCGAGCCATTGTCGACGACGATCACCTCTGCGACATCATCCATCGGAATTTCATCGATAACCAATCCGATGGACCGGGCCTCATTCATGGCTGGTATGACGATGCCCGCCTTCAAGATTCAACACCCCGGAGCGTTCGGCTCCTGTAACTCTCATAGACCAGAATCGACAGGAAGGGTACGTACTCGATGAGCAGCAAGCGAATGCCCACCTCCCAATTACCCGTAGCGGCGAAAGACACCCAAACCCAGTAAGAGATTACAATCGCACCAGTCAGCAAGAGCCACGCGCGGCTGGGGTGAAAACATAAGAAGGGCACGATCCAGCAAAGATACCAGGGGTAGATCGTGGGCGATAAGAGAAGTGCAATTCCAAGCACACGATACGAGTACCTCACCAAATCGTTGAGCCGGTAGCCCTGATACAGGGCGAAAAGAACCACGACGGCCATTAACGTTAAACGTATCCAATCTGGGGACCACGATAGTTGTCTTGCCGCTGTATAGATCAGTGAGTTGAACTCCCATTGCCGACCATAAACCGCCAGACTCGAGACAAGTTTGGACGGTGCACCCGCGAAGGGAACATACGCCACCACAACGATCAGCGCAAAAACGGGTAGCCATTTTAGGTACCCCTTCTTGCACACCAGAAATGGCAAAAGCACTGCCGAAAAATACTTTGCCACAAACGACAACGCCAGTGAGGCGACCGCAAACGACTTCTTGGCCAGGTGAAATAAGAGCACGGCTAGAACTAAAAAGAATATGCCCAGCGAATCCATATGCCCTGAGTGTGAGAACTCCAGCATCACCAGGGGGCTCCATCCGTACACGGCGCACAGGTTGACGTTTCTCCGCCGGTGGCGCAGCAGGAGCACAATCAAAACCATGGTCGCCATATCAAAAAAGACGAAAATGGCACGTTGGACTTTCACCTTGGGACTGATGATCGCCCCCAGGTAGAAGGCTGCCTGCGCCAGCGGCGGGTAAATTGTCTCGAGATGTCGATGGTGAATGCTGTCGTAGTTGTCGTCGCGTAGAGATTCGAGCTCGCTGGCCTCGGGTGGATAGGCGAAGGGGTTGAAACCCGCCTGGACGGCCCGGCCCTCCCACAAATACCTGTAGATGTCGTTTGACAGCGTCGGCGTCGACGTCAGGTAAACCACGCGACAGGCGATGGCCACGACGAATATCAGGATCAGCGTTTGTCGATGCGGCCCATGACGTCTCGACAACAAGAGTATCGCAGCGGCATAAAGACCAAACATGACGCCAAAGACGGTCAGGAACCGGGGAATCTCCTTTGTAAGATCACCGAGCGAAGTGACGTAAACGGACAGGATGACCAGCAGCGCCCCGAGGACTATTGGCAGCCACCGATAGTTGGGTTTCAACGCAGGAGTTTTAACGTTTCGCATGGAGCACAGACAGGCCGAATATGTATAGATACCCGGCAACAAAAAGCAGCAGATACGGCAGAGCCCCCCAGTTTTCCAGTGAGATTAACACAAAAAAGGCAATACACATGTAGACGGTAAACACGAACTCCAGCAGCAATGATCTGCGGTTCACCGACCGGTATATCTTACCTTTCCAGCTGTCTTTAAGAGACTCTATCCGGTACTTGGCGGTTCTGACAAACGGGGTATTACGAGCGAGCAGCGCTTCCGCAACCGCCCACGCGTTGTTTATGCACATCCCAATACCCAGCGCCAGGATGAAGGGGATGTCTTTGAGTCGCCATCTCCAATCGGGGTAAATCTCTCTTTGGGAATTGAGATAGAACACAAAAACCGAAGCTGTGGTGAACATAAACACGACTATTTCCCACAGCTCGATCCCTTTGAGAAAAAGATGATGGCGTAACACAAGCGATAACGGCAGCAACATAGACAGCGCAACGACGAGCAAATAACACAGGTTCGCACTCAGGTGAAAGGTCGCCTCAACTTTGACCCGCAGGGGCTGGTTGCTTCGCCACAGCGAGCGCAACAACTTTTTCCCCACCTGGATCGATCCCTTGGTCCAGCGATGCTGCTGGGTCTTGAATCCGTAGATATCGACGGGAAGCTCGCTCTTGCACACCAGATCAGGCAGAAAGATGAACCTCCACCCGGCCATTTGCGCTCGATACGATAAATCCAGATCTTCGGTCAGGGTCGACCCGTCCCAACCGCCCGCCTCATCGATCGCGCGTCGGCGGAAAACACCGCCTGTTCCGTTAAAATTGAAGAAGCGCCCCGAGAAATTCCTTGCCGTATGTTCGAGCACGAAGTGCCCATCGAGTAGAATCGATTGTACTCGCGTGAGCAATGAGTAGTCTCGATTCAAGTACCCCCAACGGGCCTGAACCATGCCAACCGATGGGTCCTGGAAGTGAGGCACGATGCGAGTGAGAAAATCGCGTGGCGCGATGAAGTCCGCGTCAAAAATGGCAACCAATTCGTCCGTCGTGTGCTCGAGTCCGGCCTTTAGCGCTCCCGCCTTGTATCCCTCGCGGTCCTCCCGGTGCAGATATACAACGTGTATCCCCTGCTCTTTAAGCTTGCTTGCCTCGCGCTTTGCAACCCCCTGGGTATCGTCGGTGGAGTCGTCCAGGATCTGCACGGTGAGCAACTCCCTGGGATAATCCAGTTCGCCGATACTGCGGATGACACGTGCGGCCACATAGTATTCATTGAATATGGGCAACTGGACCGTTACCGTCGGATAGTCCTCTGGCGCCAGCGGAGGCGGCTGCGCCCGGCCGCGCCTCTTGTAGTATCGGTGGTACAGGAACAGGATAAAGTAACGATGCAATCCGTAGATCGACAGCAGCCCCAATACCCCGAGATAGGCAAAAACAGTTATCTGACTTAGTAGATCCATCATCGTTCCTCAGTATGTCTAAACAAGTAGCGAGCGGACCACGAAGCGAATAAAAAGCACGATACTCCGCAATGCAAGCTCTCACTCGGCCGTTATGCAGCAGTAGCCGCCTAGCCGTCGCCGCTTTGACGCAGCCGCCCCAGCCAGTCGCGGCTAACGGCGCCGTCCGGGTAATATTTCTTGAGGCGGGCGGGCGAAATCCCCAGTGAGTACGACGACAGCAACAGCGCGCTTCTTATCGCGCAGTAAACCATACCCTCCCGTTCGATTCGCCTGGCCGACGTCGTGACCCGTTCCTTCAGGACGCTTATTCTGTCTCCCCGCTTCTTGATTCGGCGCATGAGCTCGACGTCTTCCATAATCGGAATATCGGGATAACCGCCCACCTGCGCAAAGTATTCTTTGCGCACAAAGATCGCGTGATCGCCGAGGGGCAACCGGGTAATCCGCGCGCTCATCGACGCCAGATAAGCAAACAAAGCCAGGCTCATTCGCGTTGAGTCAAAGCGAAAACCAAACGCTCCACCGACATAGCGTCGATCCTTCATGGTCGCCGATATAAGCTCGATTCCGTTGTCGGGAAGATACGTATCCGCGTGAAGGAAAAGCAATATCGCAGACTTTGCCAGCGAGGCCCCCGCATTCATCTGACGAGCACGGCCTCTGGAACTGGTGAGGGTGATCACATTCCGGTCCTCGACCGCGTCGCGCGTGGCGCCACTGGGATCGCCGTCAACCACGATGACCTGGCATCGGCCCATGCGATCGAGCCGGCGCACGTGTCCGATGACGTTGTTTATTCGATGCGCTTCCCGGTACACGGGGATGATAACCGATATCGTCTGCTGTAACGTACTCGCCTGCATGCTGCCCGTTGCTGCGTCGGCGGACTATGCGCCCATCAGTTTTGCCCGACCATGGTCGCGCTCATTGCAAAGACTTTGAAGAGAAACGCGTATATATCTGCCGCTTCTTCGATACGCTTTGAAGTCGGCTTCCCGGCCCCATGGCCGGCCTTTGTCTCGATGCGGATCAGTATCGGGTTTTTGCCGGCATCGGCAGCTTGCAACGTGGCAGCAAACTTCTTCGCGTGTAATGGAACCACACGATCATCGGTGTCTGCCGTTGTGATCAGCGTGGGCGGGTATTCTGCTCCTTCCTTTACGTTGTGCAGCGGTGAGTAGGCATACATAAACTCGAAGTGTTCCGGGTTCTTTTCGGCATTTCCGTATTCCGGGGTCCAGTACCGACCCACGGTGAATTTGTGGTAGCGAAGCATGTCGGTCACGGGAACTCGGCAAGAGATGGCGCCAAAGAGGTTCGGACGCTGGAGCATACAGGCCGCCACCAGCAAGCCACCGTTGCTCCCCCCCTCGATCGCCAGTTTGGCCGAGCTGGTGTACTTGTTCTCGATGAGCCACTCGGCGGCTCCAATAAAATCGTCAAAGACGTTCTGCTTGTTTTCCAACATGCCCGCCTTGTGCCATTCCTCGCCGTACTCATCACCACCACGGAGATTTGCCAGCACATAGATACCACCGCTCTCCATCCACACCAGTCGCGTGATCGAAAAGCTCGGCGTGAGGCCAATATTGAATCCACCGTAACCATACAGGATGGTGGGGTTGTTGCCGTCGAGCTTCAGCCCTTTTTTGTGGGTAATAAAAATGGGGACCTTGGTACCGTCCTTCGAGGAGGCAAAAGCCTGCTTCGTCTCAAACTTTGTCGGATCGAAATTGATCTCGGGCTGACGGAAAACCGAGAGTTTGTTGTCTTTGAACTCGTAATGAAATGCCGTGTACGGGTAGAGGAAGGATGTGAACCCAAAGAACATTTCTTTGTCTTCTCTTTCGCCCGATAGGCCGGCTATCGATCCGATAGTGGGGAGTTCAACCTCGCGGACCCTCTTGCCTTTGCGGTCATAGATATTCAGCAGGTGGTTTGCATTCCTCATATAGGCTACGACGAGCTTGTTGTCCACCATCGCTGAAAAATCGATCACATCATCCGTTTGGGTCACGATCTCCTTCCAGTCCTTGCGGTCTGGCTTTTTTATATCAACGGCAATAATCCGTCCACGAGGTGCGTCGAGATCCGTGCCCAGGTAAAACACCGAGCCGATGTTGTCGATGGGGTTGAACTCGGCTTCGCCCACATCTACCAGACGCTGAAATTCGCCCTCGTCGTCCATGCGTCGGATATAAAGCCCGTTCCTGTCATCCGTCCCGTGATACACGTAGATAACCAGATACTTCCCATCATCCGTCGAGAAAGGATAGAAGCCCAGCTCCTTGTTTTGCGGATCCTCGTAGACCAGCTTATCCTCCGACTGCGGGGTACCCAGCGTATGCCAGTAGACACGGCTATAGTTGCTCTGATCTTCTTCAGGAACCGAACCGGGTTCCGGCAAGCGGTTGTAGTAAAATCCCGAGTTATCGGTTTTCCACGCGATCCCCGAAAACTTGCACCACTCGATGGCATCTTCGAAATCTTCGCCCGTATCCACGTCACGCACGTGGATCTCCTGCCAGTCACTGCCGCTTTGCGTCAGTCCGTAGGCGAGAAACTTTCCATCGTGGCTATAGGTCTGAGCCCTGAGCGCGACGGTTCCGTCTTCGCTGAGCTTATTGGGGTCGAGAACGACCTTGGCCTCACCATCCAGCGATTCTTGAACATAAAGAACCGATTGATTCTGCAGCCCGTCGTTCTTGGTAAAAAAGTAGCGATTGCCGTGCTTTGCCGGCAGCGAATACTTCGGGTAGTCCCATAGTTCGGTGAGTCTTTTCTCGATAGCTTCACGAGAGGACACGCCTTCGATATAACCCTGGAAGAGCTTGTTCTGCTCCTCGACCCACCGCAGGGTCTCTTCAGCCTCAGGGTCCTCCATCCAACGATACGGATCCTTCACTTTGGTGCCGTGGAAGTCATCAACGACATCGGCCTTTCTGGCTTTAGGATAATCGTAGCCCTTGGCCGCGGCCTCTGTCGGCGCACCCGTCACCAACGTCACAGAGACAAATAGAACTGCCACTAGCGCGGCGGCCAAACGCAGCTGCCACCAACGGGCGGAGCCGGTATCGACTGCAAACATTGGAAACCTCCTGGGGGTTTTGAGCAAGTGTGGGTTTTGAGCTGGACCATTATACCGTAAATCGATGAAATGACAGCAAAAATATGCCCTGCGGACACCCCCCACGCGCTTGACACACGGGGGTGGTATGGTATCTTATTAGCAGTTGAAACAATCACTTAAGGGGTGCTCGTCCGCGACGTGCTGAGATCAAACCCTTTGAACCTGATCCGGATAATGCCGGCGAAGGGATGACCTAGATTAGTTGTCGCTGGTATCCCTTCTGAAGTGGAGGATCGGCGGCTTTTTTTGTTCGCTTCCACGACCACTCCGTTTGATGACGTGAGCACACATGCCGTGACAGATAAACACTCAGATAATGGCTCCCGAGACCCGATCGTAATCGTCGGTGGCGGCATCATCGGGCTGGCATTGGGTTGGCAACTGCTCAGACGCCGCAAAAGAGTCACCATTGTCGAGCGCGATCGCGCGGGCAGAGCGGCGAGTTGGATAGCCGCCGGCATGCTCGCACCGCACTCAGAGGTCGGGTTTGAGGAGGAAGATTTTCTGCAGGCGGGCTTGCAGAGCCTGAAACAGTATCCGCGATTTCTCGACGAACTCGAGCAAGACTCTGGCAGGAAAGTGTCGCTGGACTCTCGCGGCACGCTTATCGTCGCCTTCAACCGCGATGACAGCGAGCGTATCCGGCGGCTCTACGACTTTCGTCAACAGCTGGGCCTACCCGTGGAGTGGTTCACGGGAAGCGACGCCATTGATGTCGAGCCCTCGCTCTCTGCAAAGACCACAGGCGCCATTTGGCTGCCGGATGACAGTCAGGTCAACAACCGGAGCCTGGTCGATGCGCTAAAAGAAGCGTTCGCCAGGAGGGGCGGTGTGCTGCGCGAGAACACGAACGTCACATCGATCCTACTCCTAGAGGACCGCGCGATCGGGGTGAAAACGAATGACGAGCTGTTGTCGGCATCACGTGTCGTCCTTGCCGCAGGTTGCTGGTCGGGACAAATCGGCGGAGTTCCCACCGAGATTCTGCCACCGGTGCGACCGGTGAAGGGGCAACTCGTCTCGCTGTGCATGGACTCCGAGTTCAAGCTCGCCCATGTGATCCGCGCACCGGATGTCTATATCATACCCAAGGACGACGGTCGCGTGATCGTGGGAGCGACGCAAGAAGAAATGGGCTTTGACACGACACCGACCGCTGGTCCGGTGATGCGTATGCTGGAACGCGGATGGGAAGCGGTCCCCTCGATTTATGATCTTGCCATCGATGCCATCGAAGTGGGACTGCGGCCGGGGAGCCGCGATAATGCGCCGATCATCGGTGCCTCCCCTATAGAAAACCTTTACTACGCAACAGGGCACTTTCGTCACGGGATTCTATTGGCGCCGCTTACAGCTTACGCACTGACCGATCTCATCGTCGAAGGTGTGACGTCGTACGATCTCAAGCCGTTTGCCACCTCCCGTTTTTTTGCTACAAAGAAGACCGTCGGAAAGCGTTTGGCGAGGCAAGACCAATGGAACTGCTCATAAATGGAGAGAAGCGGCGCCTGACGGATATTCGCACCCTGGGTCAAGCGCTCGCGCAGCTCAACCTCGCCGCGGACGCGGGTGGTATCGCTGTGGCCCTCAACGATGAGGTCGTGCCAAAAACCCTTTGGAATCGGACATCGCTAAAGTCCGGGGACCGCATCGAAGTGATTCACGCAGTCCAGGGTGGATAGAGGATTGTCCAACACCGAGGTGAACAAAATGGACTCAATGAAAATCGCCGACAAGGATTTTCAGTCCCGGTTGATATTGGGCACGGCAAAGTACCCCAATCCCGAGGTCATGCTGCAAGCCCTCGAGGCTAGCGGCGCCGAGATGGTGACGGTCGCCATCCGCCGCCTCAATCTCAAGGATCGATCTTCCGAAAGCATTCTGTCGCTTCTCGATCGCAACAAGCACTTCGTCTTACCCAACACAGCCGGCTGTTTCACCGCCAAAGAAGCGATCTTGACTGCCCGGCTGGCCAGAGAGGCTCTAGACACACACTGGGTAAAACTGGAAGTGATCGGAGATGATGAAACATTGTTTCCGGACGTTCCCGAACTGCTAAAGGCAGCCGAGCAGCTGTTGAATGATGGCTTTTTGGTGCTCCCCTACTGCAACGATGATCCCGTCACGTGCCGGAAACTCGCCGACATGGGTTGTCCCGCTGTCATGCCGCTGGGCGCGCCGATTGGCTCGGGAATGGGTATAAGAAATCCCTACAACCTGAAGATCATCCGCCAGGTGGTTGATGTTCCTGTCATCGTGGACGCGGGCGTGGGGACGGCGTCGGACGTCGCCGTGGCAATGGAACTGGGAATCGACGGAGTGCTCATGAATACGGCCGTCGCCGAGGCCAAGCATCCCGTGCAAATGGCCCGTGCCATGCGTCTCGCGGCCGAAGGCGGACGTCTGGCCTATTTGGCCGGCCGCATTCCCAGGAGGCTTTTTGCTACGGCCTCCAGCCCCGTCGAGGGCATGATCGATACGGACAGGAATGATTGACTTCCGGCTGTGCTTGGTCACCGACAGAAGGTTGTGCGACTCGCTCGAGAGCGCCACGGATGTGGCGTGCCGATCGGGTGTGCGTGCGATCCAACTGCGAGAGAAAGACCTCGATTCGCGACGCCTGTTCGCGCTGACGAGAGAGATACGTCGTATAACGTCGACCCACGGTGCCAAACTCATAATCAACGACCGAGTGGATATCGCAATGGCGCTGCGGGCCGACGGAGTCCACTGTCCGCAGGAAGGCTTTCCCCCAGCGGTGGCCCGAGAGATTCTGGGGCCGGGGGCCCTCATCGGTGCCAGCTGTCACTCGCTGGAGAGCGCGATTGCCGCGGCCGATGCGAACGTCGACTTTCTGTTCTACGGTCCGGTGTTCGCGACACCATCCAAGGCGGCGTTTGGGCCGCCTGTGAGTATGGAGGCACTGAAGGCTGTATGTGCGCAAGTGGAGATTCCCGTTTTCGCCATTGGCGGTGTTACGCCGGAAAGATCGGCGCTTTGTGTGGAGAACGGCGCGAGTGGCGTCGCCGTGATATCCGCGGTTCTGGCTGGCGATGACATCGCTTCCGCGATCGAGGCTTTCCAAGAGGCTCTTGGTGGATTATGAAGCCTTCCGTCGGACGACTGCACGTGATCACCGATGAGCACGTTCAACATCGTTTCAGCCATCTGCGTATCGCCGAGCTGGCCATCGCCGGCGGCGCCGATACCATACAGTTGCGAGACAAATCGGTGGGTTCGAAGGCGTTGATACAGACCGCAAAAGCCATGTGCTCGCTGTGCCACGATGCCGGTGTTTTGTTGATCATCAATGATCGTCCCGACGTCGCGATGGCTGTCGGTGCCGATGGGGTTCATCTCGGCCAGAATGATGTGCCTATACCGGTGGCGCGGGCGTTGATCGGGCCATCCAAGTTGATCGGAGGCAGTGCATCGACTCTCGGTGAAGCGCTACAGGTTCAAAAAGAGGGTGCTGATTACGTCGGTTTTGGGCACATCTACGCCACCTCATCCAAGATCAAAACCGGGCCACCGCAAGGTGTCGGCCCACTGCGATCCGTCTGTGAGGCGTTGCACATCCCCGTCGTCGCCATCGGTGGCATCACAACAGATAATATGGGACCTGTAGTGGATGCCGGAGTCTGGGGAGTGGCCGTGGTGGGATCGGTCTGCGCGGCGCAAGATCCTAAGCGTGCCACCAAACAGCTCAAGGACGCCCTTCAGTGACAAGGACCGCAAAGCAGGAGCCACCATGAAGCAGGCACTTACCATCGCCGGATCCGACTCGGGGGGCGGCGCGGGTATTCAGGCGGATCTCAAAACCATGCACGCCCACGGGGTTTTCGGCACATCGGTGGTGACGGCGATTACGGCACAGAACACGGTGGCCGTGACACAAGCCTACGAGCTCCCGCTCGACCTTATC
>Ga0224512_10002459_pt1 | contig 16983 bp, 13 predicted proteins | sample SF_May12_sed_USG_4_FD_169103 | JGI IMG/M metagenome (GOLD analysis project Ga0224512, IMG submission 169103) | Sediment microbial communities from San Francisco Bay, California, United States - SF_May12_sed_USGS_13 | ecosystem: Environmental > Aquatic > Marine > Sediment | place: USA...
GGTGGCGACTAATCCCTTGCGGCCAATGCTGTCGAACTTGTCGAGCGCGTTCTGGACGGTTGTAGCTGAGAAGAGATCAGTCAACATGACCTGGTGGGCACCTTTGGCAAGCTCGGAGTCGATGTCGATACGGACGACCTCATCGAAGTTGGACAGGTACCAGACCGATGCGGTTCGTTCGCGCAGGTCGAAGTAGTCCGAGTAGACGGTGTAGGTGTTGAAGCTGAAGAGTCGGTACCAATCCTGGCGGGACACGGCCTGAAGTATCTCGGCGACCGTGCCCGGGCCTAGTTGGTCGCGGCTGGTGGCGTTTGACAGCACCGTGGTTGCAGTGTCGTAACGCTCTTGGCTGTCGCCGCCGACGGAGTCACCCGTGGCGACGTTGATGGTACTCGCCACCATGAATGCTTGGTCGTCGGGTTTCCAAGTGATGGCCAGTTCGCCGTCGTTTCCTGGTCCGACAACGGCAACGTTGCCGGAGGTGTCGGCGACCATGGTCTGGGCCCACAGCCCCTCGGTGTAGTCGAACGATTGGGCGATTGCGACGGCTTCGGCGACGGTTGCCGCCCCTTTGAGCATCGAGTCCCAGATGTGGTCGTGGTTCCATGAGAGGGGGCGTTCGGGATGGGGGTTCATCTCTACATGGGGCACCGCGGTGGCGCTGTAGGCCAAACCCTGGTCGTTCATCCCGGCCTGGTAGCTGTGGTGCTCACCTTGCCAGAGCATCCCGATGTGCATGCGACCGTAGGTGGATCCGGAAGCGGGCCAGAAGAACGCCGCCAGTGACTGGGGATCCTCGATACCGGGGTGGCCCCCGTTGCCATCCTCGGAATCGGCCAGGTAGACACCGCGAGGCGACGAAACCGCGAAGCTGGTACACGACTGCTCGAAGTCCGGAATACCGCCATACGTCGACCCGGAAACTGCCACCGACAGCACGGCCGCAAACCACCAGAGCACACTCCGCGGTTCACGGAAGTTCATGATCACAAGTCATTGCATCATTCGATGGCACAACGTCCTAGAGGCCAAAGGTCCCTAGCTTTGTTGTCCATGGAGGTTGTTGATGGCGACATGAGTTGAGCCTCCCTGGTTGTGCGGTGTTTGCACGCATCACTCAACCGAAGGAGGCTTACCGTGCGCGCTAATGCTCGCCCTAGCCCTGAGGGTCGACGGTCCTTTGTGAACGGATCCGAGAGAGCAGCCCTTGCCGCCGATACGGCATCGGTCGGGTCCGACTTCCCCTGTTTGCGGCGGATCTGGCGGTTGGATCGATCCACCTCGATGACCTCAATGTCTTGGTCACCGAGGAACCTGGCTAATCCAACCCCCCACGATCCAGTCCCCTCCACCCCAATCCTGCTGATCGGACCGAACCCAGCCAGCCATCCAACAAGACTCTCATAACCGGCCAGGTCGGCGGGCAACGATTCGACTCCCAACCACCCGCCGTTGTGATCGACAGCCGCCGCCACATGAACATCGGCATGGGTGTCAACGCCACCAGTGACTCCTACCATTGACATGGCCGCCCCTTTTTGTTGCCTACAGGCCAAGGGGTAGCAGCACCACCGGGACGGCGGACCGGACCCGACCGAGCTGGACCTAACAGCTCAACAGGTGACCCACCGCCCGACCGGTGCGTGCCACACAGCACCAATCATCCCTCCCAGCCGGCTATGGGTGGTTTCGGGTGCTCCTATCTAGAGGAGTCGGATGAAGCTGTAGACGCCTTGGAGCATTCCGAATACGGGGAACATACCCCAGATGATGACCCAGTAGCTGAGGGTGTTCTTCCGGAAGCCGAGGTCGCGATCCCAGATGAAGATGGTGATTGCCGTGTACCAGTATGGAACCGATGCGGCGACGGCGAGGAGGAATCCCCATCGTTGCCCGAGAAGCATGCCGATGCTCCCAGCGATCTGTAGTGGTGCCCAGAAGAAAGGGTCGGCCCAGGCGTAACCTTGGTTGTAGGCGAAGTAGGCCTTGGGATCGGTAGCCGAGGGGTCGCCGCCGTAGACGTTCTTGATCGTCCATTCGCTGCGAGGGTGGATGACCGCCACGAACTGCAGCGAACCCAAAAGGCCAATCAGCACCAAACCGGTCACCGCCACCACCCAAGTCATTGCCGTCACTTCCATGGATGGCTCCTTTCAAAGAGGTCAGATACCGGATAGCGAGATGACCGCAGCGACGATGGCGAGCAATCCCATGAGTCCCCACACGGCGAGCGCTGCCAGACCCAGCTTCACGTTCTCCGCTTTGCCGATGCGAAATCCTCGGCGTTGCATCTCGAGGCGGGTGAGGATTCCTCGCCCGGCGAAGTAAACGTAGATACCGCCTCCTACAAGGCCGAAGTATGCCCACGCGGCGTCGTCCACCATGAGCAGGATTCCCGCCGGCACCATGGTCCACAAGGTGAGGGAATCCCATAGTGCTTCACCACGGATGTCGGCCCAGTAGGTCGGCTCCACGGTGTCCTCCGCCTCAGTGAGGTTCAGTTTGCCAGCAGCGTTCGGAGCGAACCAGTTCAACGTCTGTCCGCCCCAGGCCAGCAATGACAGCAAGACAATCACGATTCCCCCGGCGATCTCCATATCTGTCCTCTCTGAGCGTTTGGCCGTCTATTAGGATCGGATGGGCTCGGGTTCGGTGGTTCGCGCTGTTTCGACCCGGTCGCGGATGGTCCGCAGCATCTTCTGTTCCATGATGAAAGTTCCCGGCTCGGCCAGAGCAGTCAAGAACAGCGTCGCTGGGGTGATCTCGAACTTGGGACGCCAACGGCTCACCAACCGTGTTCCACGACCATCGATCGGATACAGGCCTAGACACCAGCTTGTCGATCCATCCTCCAATACGCTGACAATCGAATGCGGCTGGTCGACCGACTCCACCACAAACCCCATCTTTGGCATCATCAGGATCTTGTCGCCAACCTTCAGGTTCTGGTATTCGGGGAGGATGCGATCAGCACTCGCTTGAAAGTCGTTGTCTATCCAGTCGTAGCTGTACCAACCCGCCCTACCGAATCCGAGCTGCACTAACCACGGCCAGATCTCCTCGGGAGTGGCAGCAATCGTGACCGCGCGAGTCGCCGACCCAGCATCGGGAATCAGCTCGTCACCTGGCATCGTCCTCGCCACCTCACCGTCGGTGGCTCCCCAACGCATGTGCCACGGTTTGACCACCCATAAATAGAGACTGATCACCGCCACCAATATCCCCGCCGCAACGCCACCACCTGCTAGCCATCCCAACCACAGAACCAAAGCAACCAGCACTCCGATCCCCGCCACGAAAACCGTCCCAACGATCGCCATGATCATCATCTGGGTCCGCACATCGCCTCCTTAGACATGAGGACACGAGCATCCAGGCCTTTCCACCTTTCACCTGCAGCTCGATCAAGCACGGACCTAGGCACCTGGTTGCCGACTCCGAAGGATCGACCAAAGGACCAGCAGCCCGACGATGGTCACGATCTGCGACAAGATGATGACCCGGGTACGGTCGGCCTTGGATACGCCCTCCACACGGCTCATTCGCTTTGTTTTGTCCATCCCGGCCTCAAGTTTCGTCATACGAGCGCCCCTTCTCGATTCAACCGACTGTCACCGGGTCACGATCTGCCGACGGCAAGCCTGCCTGCCCTGCCCGGTTCGACATGAGTCGCGCACCGTATGGGATCAACGCCACTGCCATCAAGGTGGCTGAACTCAAATTGATGATCTCAGCGCCGTCCGGAAACCCTACGAACAGCACACCGACCAAAAACAGCCCCAGCTGCCCCATGGGCAGAACCTTGGTCTTCAGCATGGCGATGATCTGAATGGCCACTCCGATAGGCATAAGCAGAAGCCCCCATACCAACACCATCCAGCCTTTGAACGAGAACATGGCCAACAAGCCGGGCATCATCTGCGCGAACTCGCTCTCCGGCAGGGTATCGAGCGCACTCATAGTCAGACACAGGGCGCCCTTGTCGGCTGCTAACAAGCAAGCACCCAAAACGGCCAGCGCCGCACCGATGAGACCTGCCCAAGCAGCAGGCGTGCGATCCAGAAGCTTCTTGAAATGCAGGGTCAGGACCACCAACACCGCCGTGTTCAGCGTCACCAGCGCATGCGCGAACTGCAGCAGACCGTCGCCGTGAGCTCGAGCAATGAGTTCCTCAGGTTCCATCAGCATTCGCGGGTTGAGCAGGTCCGGATGCACCGCGAATGCGAAGACCCAAATCAGTGGGAAGATGATGAAACACAGTCCAATGCCGACCCGCTTCGCACGATCGACCGACCTCTCCTCGGCCCTCCTGGTGCCCCCCTCGGCGGCGTTGCCCACCTCCATAGTGTCCATAGCAGCCGCTCCTCTCGCTGCCTACCTCTCCCACGACTCGATATCACGAATCGGATAGGAGACCGAAGGGCCGAAAGTCACATTCCCCAGATATTGGCTCGGCAGATGCTGCGTGAGCCCCGCCGATGGTTCGGCCCGCTTCGTCGAATTGCGTTCGCTCGCAATGTGCAGGCTTCGAATTCCATTGAGGGCCACAATGTGAGCCTCGACGACGCAGCCGCCGCGATTGACGGGGGAGTACCGCTGGAAGCCTCGGACGAGGATTGGGACGCGGTGCACAACTACTGGGATGCGATGACCTACATCATCCAGCTCGCCGACGATCCTCACTTCACGTACAGCGAGGCTCTGGTCCGGAGCCGGCCACGATCTGCAGGGTCCGATGCAGGGCAGAGCCGGCGTATTGGCCTGGTACGAGGGAGTGAAGTCGTTGTCGCCCGACTTCCACATCGACCTACACGAAACGGTCACCGAGGGTGACACGGCGGTGACCCGCTGGACTGCAAGCGGGACCGCCACCGGCGAATGGAGAGGAATCCCGCCGACGGGCAAGCCATTCGTCATCACCGGCATGACGATGTCGAAGTTCTCGGACGGGAAGATCGTCGAGAGCTGGGCCAACGGCGACGATCTCGGGCTGCTCCAACAGCTCGGACTCGTCCCCGAGATGACAGCCTGACATCCTCATCGAGGGCAGGTGCGGAAAGAGCCGGTGACTGGTCGCTGGCTCTTTCCACGGAGACCAATACATCGACAACACAACCGCCGGTTACGACGACTGAGCCACCGACAACAGCCAATTACGTACCTCGCTCACGCCCGAGGTTCGGCAATCGGCGCCCCCCAGCCAAACTTTCCGCGCCATCAGTGTGCCGTCGACGCAAGCCAGCGTCTCTGCAGCGCAACGCCGGCCAACGCCCTCGTTGGGAGCCATTCGCCGTGGACTGCTGTGGACGTGTGTGGACGCCGGTGGAATCGAAACCCTCCTCGTTTCGGGCTCTGTGGACGGCTGTGGACGCCCATGGACACCGCTTGCCATTCGCCATTCTGACGACCTCGACCTTCTTGGACCAGCTTGGGGTCCGATCCCCATGCACGTGCTGCCTTTCCGTGCTGGTGGGCGCTGCGGGCGTTATCGCTCGGGAATCGTTGATCGGTGCGCCTTGCTCGATCGCCGGCGAGGGCGCAGTGGTCGATCACGCTCGATATGGCGCTTAGGGAGTTCTTCAGGTTGGTGGCTGAGCCCTTGAGGGTGCCTGTTGGGGCCCGGCCCACGATTAACCGGATGCGAGCGGCGGCGGGGGGCACGTCTCCACGCTCAGGAACTGGAAGCACTCCTCCGGAGTCCACCACCGGAGGAGCCGGGACCGGGCGAGGTCGAGAAGCTCATCGATGTCGAGGGTGTGGACGCGCGCCCCGAAGTCACCGGACACGAGCAAGTGTCTTCCATCCGGGCTGAACGACACGGAACTGAAGGCCTGGTCGTCTTCGAACCGAAGGACTTCCTCGGCTGTGGTTGTGTCCCACACGCGGACCGTGCCGTCGAAGCTCGCCGTGGCGACGATGGACTCGTTGGGGCTGAGCGCGGCCTCCCACACGAGCCCGTTATGTCCCTCGTACCTGATGATCTCGCGCCGCTGTTCGAGGTCCCACAAGCGAACCGTGCCGTCGTAGTGAGCCGAGAGCAGTCTCGTCCCATCGGCGGTGAAGCTGACGCTGAGCACCTCCTCGCTATACCCTCTCTGGGGGAATTCGATTGGCTCCGACGCCTCGAAAGAGGCGACGTCGAACACCAGGATGTCCATCGTTCGCCCGGCGGCGACGCGAGAGCCGTCAGGGCTGAAGGCGACGCCAAAGGACCGAACTTCTGATTCGGAACTTCGGAACTCGTCGGTCGCAAAGTTCCACAGGTGGAAGGACGCCTCAGTGCCGATCGCCACGGTGGAGCCGTCGGGGCTCATAGCGACACCGACCGCCGGGAAAGGAACCTCGCGGGCTGCGATCTGCTCGCCCGTCGATGCATCCCAGATCCGGACCGTGAGATCGCGACTGCCGGTGACCACCCGCGAACCGTCGGGCGTGAACGCCGCCGCATACACCCAGTGGTCGTGGCCTACGAGTTCGGTGATCAGGCGGCCGGTCCTCGAATCCCACACGCGCGCCACACCCGAGTCGCTGGCGGTGACGAATCGATTGCCGTCAGGTGAATAGCGGGCCTCGAATATGACCGTTGGGTCGGTCACGGCAATCACTTCGCGTCTTCCCTCCGGCCTCACATCCCAGATGCGGATCGTCCCGTCGCCGCTCGAGGATGCGAGCCGAGCCCCATCGGGGCTGAATGAAACGAAACCCAGGCGCTCGTCGTGGCCTTCGAGACGGATGACCGGCTTTCCCGTCGAGGCCTCCCAAATCCTCGTTGTGCCGTCATCGCCGCCGGTGGCGACCAGGCTGCCGTCCGGGCTGAAGTCGACCGTGCACAAGAAGCTGTGGTGGTCGTTGAAGCGGGCGATTTCTGCTCCGGTTGCGGCATCCCACACCCGGCCAGTCGCGTCGGCGCTCGCCGTGGCGAGCTTGGTGCCGTCGGGGCTCCATCTCAGCTCGCAGGCGCCGTCGTCCATGGAGATTGCGACTTCCTCGTCGCCGGTCTCGGCGTCGAAGACGAAGACACCGGCCCGGAGTTCGCCGGGGCCCGCGACGGCGACCGCGATACGATCGCCGGTGACAGGCTCGAAGGCCACTCCGACCGGTTGCAAGGGGGGACTGGGCTGGATGTCGATACGTAGTACCTCGTCGCCGGAGGCCGTGTCCCACACTCGAACCGAGCCGTCGAAAGCCGTAGTGACGATGCGCGACTCGTCCGGGGAGAAGCTCCCTATCAACATTCCTCGCGCGACGGAGCCAAAAACCTGGTTGACAGTGCCTCCGGCTACCTCCCAGAGCCGGGCGGTGCCGTCAACGCTCACCGTGAGAAGGCGGGCGCCGTCCTTGCTCCATTTCACGTCGACGACGGAGCCGGCATGGCCTTCGAGTCGGGAGAGCAATGCCCCGCTTTCGGGGTCGAAGATGCGGACGACGCCGTCTGAGGACCCGACTGCCAGACGCCGTCCGGTCGGGTCGAAGACGGCGGCGACCGAATCAACCCCACCAATGTCCTCACCGGACGTGATGATGAGCTCGAGCCGGGACTCGAGGATCGCCCGTCGCAGTGCCTCCTCCGCTTCGCGCAGGAGGTCCCCGGAGGATTCCAGGCTCATCTCAGACGCCGTCAGTGCGAGCAGTAGGCCCCGCTGCGGGTCGTTGTCGAGCTCGTCCACCGCGGCGGCCGCAAACTCGCGGATACGGGCCAGTTGCTCGTTCTGGCGAGCTCGTTCCCGTTGCGTGAACGCGAAACTCGCCAGGGCAAGAGCGATGACGGTCGCTCCTGCGAACACACCCATGAGGGTGCGCCGCCGCCGCCGCCTTTGCTGTTCTTCGGCGGTTGCCTTGTCTCGGCTGCCGGCGATGAAGTCCATTTCGGTTCGAGTGAGCGCGAACTCGGGGCTGGTGGCGAGCCGCTCATATTGGGCCAGACGGGAGCCCCCGATCAGATAGCTGGGGTCTTGTCCGGCGTCGTTCCAGTCGCCGGCGGCACTAGTGAGGCGGCGATGAAGCCGGAGGTCGTCGCGGCTGGTATCGATCCAGTCCCTGAGCCGTGGCCATTCTCGCAGCAAGGCCTCGTGGGCGACCTCTACGGTGGCCTCCCCAGTATTCGAATCTCGGTCGAAAGTGAGGAGCCGCTGCTGTCCGTATCTTCCCAAAACCTGGTCGAGGGGTGCCGGGTCGCCGGGGAGATCCGCGAGTTCGGTCCGGGTGACCCGACGACGCAGCTGTTCGGCGTCATCGGTGAGAGTCACCAGCCGCAGGAACAGCTGCCTGGTGGTCGCCTGCTCGGTTTCGCTGGACTCTAGATACAGGCCGTCACCGCGGCGCCCCAGAGCACCTACGATGCTTCCGGCCGCTCGGTAAGCATCGGCGGTGAGGGTGTCGCCTCCGCGCCGTTCGAAGAGGTCGGTGAGGGCGTACTGGAGCAGCGGCAGCGTGGAAGGCCGAGCCGCCGCGTCTCGGATCATGGCTGCCACCAGCTCCGGTTCGACTCGTACCCCAACTCGGCCAGAGGGCTCGACGATGGCGTCTCGCACTTCATACTCATCCAACGGAGGGACCAATACCAGGGCCTGTTCCATGGTGGTTGCGAAGCGCGGGTGATGCAGCGGCCGGTCCACAAAGTCGGCCCGCAGGGTCAAAACGGCGCGCACTCGGCCGGCTTCGTCTTCGGCGGCGGCGACCAGCCAATTGAGGAAGTGCCCGCGGATCTTGGGGTCGGGGACCAGGGTGAAGAGCTCTTCGAACTGGTCGACCACCACCAACAAAGGACCCGTCTCATCCGTCAGTTCGGCTAATCCGTGGGCGGCATCAGGTCTTTGCAGCAGGTCACGTATCTGATCGCGATCTGTACCGGCGGTGGCGGCCAGCGCTGCGGCGAGCTGGTCGAATGGGTTGGGTCCGGGGAACACTTGCACTATCTGCCAGGAATCTGAACCCGGCACCGCTCCAGCGCGGATCTGGGGGATCAACCCGGCCTTGACCACACTGGACTTGCCTGATCCCGACGGGCCTACCAGTACCACCACCCGGCCTGACGCGTCGCGACGTCGCAGTCGCTCCACCAGGCGGCTTACCAGGTCCTTGCGTCCGAAGAAGTCGGCGCTGTCGGCTTCCTCGAAGGGACGCAGTCCTTTGTATGGGTTGCGGCGGTCGGCCGTCTGCTCGGGCAGCGCAAAGGCCGCCAGTGGATCGGCCGATTCGAGCAGCGGGTCTTGTTCCAGGATCCGCTGCTCCAGGCGTTGCAGCTCGGGTGAGGGATCCAGGCCCAGTTCCTCGGCGAGGGTCATGCGGAGCTGTTCATAGGCGCGCAGCGCCTCGGTTTGGCGGGCCGACCGATACAGCACCAGAATCTGCAACGCCCACAACCGCTCCCGGTAGGGGTGCTCAGTCGCCAGCTGCTCCAACTCAGCGGCCAGCCCGCCGATGTTTCCCGCGACCAGATCGGCTTCGATCCGATCCTCAAGACCGGTGAGCCGTAGCCCTTCCAGACGGGCTGTCTCCTCCCGCAGCGACGGGGCCTCTTCGGCCAGGCCGGCAAATGGCGACCCCCGCCACAACCCCAACCCTTCGCGCAAAAGGCCGGCCGCTTCGGCGGGGTCGCTCCGCAGCAGCGACCGGCCCTCGTCTAGGAGTTCTTCGAAGCGCAGACTGTCGACCTGGTCCGGTTTCAACTCGAGCACATATCCGCGGGCCCCGCTGCGCAGCGCCTCCTCTTCGACGTTCACCGCCTTACGCAGCAATGCCACATACGACTGCACCGCTTTGCGGGCCGTGTCCGGTGGTGACTCTCCCCACACCTCGTCGATCAGGCGATCGGTGGAGACCACCGTGTTGGCGTGGGCCAGGAGGACGGCGAACACCGTCTGTTGCTGTGGCCCGCCCAGAGACACCGGAGCATCCCTATCGGACGCCACCAGGGGGCCCAAAACCCGGAACTCCACAAGAACCTCAGCCTACGCCCCCGCCCATCTCTGCGCCGGGCCACACCGGCATAACCGGTGCCCAAAGAGCACGAGCCAACCCACCAGACACTCAGGCGACCGGGCTTTAGCACCCCTTTAGCCGTCCCCACGCCGGGCTCATGCCGGCGGGGCGGACGGTGCGGGCATGGATACAACACCCCGCACCCGTTTCCCCGCAGTGGCGCTGGTCGCCGCTCTCATCTGGACCTCCGGTTCCGTCCAACAGCCTGCAGTCCACACGGTCGACGCCCCACCCGCCTACCAACAGGCCTCACCCACTCCTTTGACGTCCGCACTCCTTCCAGACCCGACCGTCGTCGCCCAACCAGCGGAGATCATTCAGCCGCTCACCGCCGACCAGCAAGATCTCGTCGACTGGGCCCGATCACGGTTCCAACAAGCCGGCCTCGACCTCCCACTCGTCGACCTCTACTTCCATGACAACTCACTTGACTGCAGCGGTCACGTCGGCCTCTACTACCGCGGTTCCAACAGCCTGCACATGTGTCGCCTCGACAGACGGACCATCCTCCACGAACTGGCCCACGCCTGGGCCAACCAAGCCCTTACCGAGGCTGACCGCAAGGCCTTCCTCAACCACCGCGGCCTCCAAGCTTGGAACGACCACGCCCTCGCTTGGAACCAGCGCGGTACCGAACACGCGGCTGAAGTCATCGCCTGGGCTCTCATGGACCGCAATCTCCAGGTGCCGTTCCTTCCCGAAGAGGGCCGAGACCCTTCCTACCGTCTCCTCACCATCGCCGACAGCGAACCCGATCAGCTCACCAGCGCCTACCAGCTCCTGACCGGCACCGACCTCACTTTCCGCGACCCAACCGAATGGCAACCCGCCGCAGAAATGACCTCTCCAGAAGCAGCCCGCCTCAACTCATGAGCATCCAGCCAGAGTGGCTGCCCATGACCACCCGCACACAAGGCAGAACCGGTGACACCTACCACCTCGATAACCGGCAGGGCCCCGAGGGCCGATCAGCGCCACCCTCAAGTACTTCATCATCTGCCTGATCTCATTGGTTGTGATCCCGGCCATCTACGACGTGGCAGTGAGGCGAATCAGACCGACCCGTTACCTCTTCGGGATGAAATCTCCCCCTCTTGACCGGGCTGCGGGTCGGACTGCAACCCAAACGGCAACCGAACTCCGAAAAACCAGACGTCACCAGATGGATAGGAAGACACGACGACCCCCGGTTTCGCCAACTGGAGACGACCAAACGTGATTGGACTACACCAGACGGATGGGTGACCAAGGATCAGGAGGTTGGGGGTTCGAGTCCCTCCGGGCGTGCTGAAGAATCCTGCGTGAATGCGGTCATCTAGGGTGAGGCACATAGGGGTGCGCGGCGTTTCTCCGTCCGTTCTTCGCGCTCCCAGCACATGGGCTGAGACTAACATTTGACAGAATCCAGAATTGGGCAGATGATGAGATCATGTCCGCACAGCCATCCATCGACCCGGCTCATTTACTACGCCAACACAGTGTTCAGGTCACGGCCCAGCGGCTGGCCGTCCTGCGGGCTGTGTCCGACCGACCGCACAGCACAGCAGACGATGTAGCTGAGATGGTCAGGGCCGAGATCGGTGCCATCTCGCGCCAGGGGGCGTATGACGCCCTCGGCGTTCTGGTCGACAAGCGTCTCGTTCGGCGTATCCAACCGGCCGGGTCACCTGCCCGCTACGAGCAACGAGTCGGTGACAACCACCACCACCTGGTATGTCGCTCCTGCGGTCAGACCGTCGACGTCGACTGCGCGATCGGCACGGCGCCGTGCTTGCACCCCGCCGACGACCGGGGCTACGAGATCGACGAGGCCGAAGTGATCTATTGGGGCCGCTGTCCCACCTGTCGGAAGGGAGCCGATCGCACCTGAGCACGCCAACAACTTCGTACGTCCGCGATGTCAATAGGAGGAGGAGAGCAATGAGCAACGAGGACCACAGCACGACCGTCACCAGCGACGAGGCGTCGGCCGCCCAGTGCCCGGTGATGCACACCGATCACCAGCGGGTCGGAGGCACGGCGAACCAGCATTGGTGGCCGAACCAGCTGAACCTCAGGATCCTGCGTCAGAACCACCCGCACGCCGATCCCATGGGCGAGGACTTCGACTACGCCGAGGAATTCAAGACCCTCGACTTCGAGGCTCTGGCGCGAGACGTCGACGCGCTGATGACCGACTCCCAGGAATGGTGGCCGGCCGACTACGGCCACTACGGACCGTTCTTCATTCGGATGACCTGGCATTCCGCCGGCACGTACCGGACTCTCGACGGCCGGGGTGGAGGCGGCAGCGGAGCCCAGCGCTTCGCCCCGCTCAACAGCTGGCCGGACAACGTCAATCTCGACAAGGCGCGTCGACTGTTGTGGCCGATCAAGCAGAAGTACGGCCGCAAGATCTCGTGGGCCGACCTGCTGATCTTCACCGGCAACCGTGCGATGGAGACGATGGGCTTCAAGACCTTCGGCTTCGGCGGTGGCCGTGAGGATATCTGGGCACCGGAGGAGGATGTGTATTGGGGTCCGGAGACCACCTGGCTCGGTGACGAGCGCTACACCGGGGACAGGGAGTTGGAGAGCCCGCTTGGTGCAGTCCAGATGGGCCTCATCTACGTCAACCCCGAGGGGCCCAACGGCAACCCGGATCCGATCGCGGCGGCTCGCGACATTCGTGAGACCTTCAGCCGGATGGCCATGAACGACGAGGAGACGGTGGCGCTCATCGCCGGTGGTCATACGTTCGGCAAGACCCATGGTGCGGCCAATCCCGACGAGTACGTAGGTCGCGAGCCCGAGGGTGCCGGTCTCACCGAGCAGGGCCTCGGCTGGATGAGCAGCTTCGGCAGCGGAAAGGGTGACGACACCATCAGCAGCGGGTTGGAAGGCGCCTGGACCTCGGACCCGATCCGGTGGGACAACGGCTACTTCGAGTTGCTCTTCAAGTATGACTGGGAGCTGACCAAGAGCCCGGCCGGGGCCTACCAGTGGCACCCGAAGGACATCACCGAGGAGGACATGCCGCCGGCGGCCCATGACCCGTCGAAGCGGGTACTTCCGATGATGGCGACGACAGATCTCTCGCTGAAGTTCGACCCCGTCTACAACGAGATCTCGCAGCGGTTCTACGAGAACCCCGACGAGTTCGCCGACGTGTTTGCCCGCGCCTGGTTCAAGTTGCTGCACCGCGACATGGGGCCGGTCACCCGGTACCTTGGGCCGTGGGTGCCGAATGAAGAGCTGATCTGGCAGGATCCCGTCCCGGCCGTCGACCACGAACTGATCGACGACGCCGACATTGCGGCACTCAAGGCCGACGTCCTCGATTCGGCGCTGTCGATTTCCCAGCTGGTCTCGACCGCCTGGGCGTCGGCCGCGACCTACCGGAACACCGACAAGCGCGGTGGCGCCAACGGAGCGCGCATCCGCCTCTCGCCCCAGGCAGAGTGGGACGTCAACCTCACGTCGGGCGTGTCGCAGGTCGTGGGCACCCTGGAGGGGATCCAGCAGCGATTCAACGACTCGCAGACCGGCGGTAAGAAGGTGTCGCTGGCCGACCTCATCGTGCTGGGCGGCTGCGCCGCGGTCGAGGCGGCGGCCAAGCGGGCCGGGTACGACGTGGCCGTTCCGTTCGTTCCGGGACGCACCGACGCCACCCAGGAGCAAACCGACGTCGAGTCGTTCGCCCTCCTGGAGCCCGTCGCCGACGGATTCAGGAACTATCTCCAGAAGGGCGCTGCCATGGCAGCGGAGCACATGCTGGTGGACAAGGCGTTCATGCTGAATCTGTCCGCTCCCGAGATGACCGCGCTGGTCGGCGGGATGCGTACCCTGAACACCAACGTCGGCCAGTCCGGGCAAGGGGTCTTCACCGACCGTCCGGAGACGCTGAGCAACGACTTCTTCGTGAACCTCCTGGACACAGGCAGGGAGTGGAAGCCGGTCTCGGGGGCCGAAGACGTGTTCGAGGGTCGTGATCGCGACACCGGCGAGGTCCGGTGGACCGGCACCCGCGTCGACCTCGTCTTCGGATCGAACTCCGAGCTCCGGGCCCTCGCCGAGGTCTACGGCAGCTCCGACGGTGAGGAGAAGTTGGTGGGGGACTTCGTGGCCGCCTGGGACAAGGTCATGAGTAACGATCGTTTCGATCTCGCATGATCTGAATCGATAGTTGCGTTCGTTTGCATGGGTTTGAACGCTCTGCCGCGGGCCGGAGGCGTCGAGGTGACTGGCCGCAAGCGAGGGCGGATCTTTGGGGCGCCGAGGATCTTCGACGCGGCTGCGGCCCGGCGCAGGTGGCTGAGGGTGAGACCCAGGTTCAGCTTCCACTCGATGTCGGCTCCAATGGCTGATCGCGAGAAGGGGTGGGGACGCGGTGGGCATGCGCTGTAGGTTCTCGTGCCGTTCGTGGGAGCCGAGTTGGGAGCCATTCCCTGTCGACGGCTGTGCACGGGAATGGACGCCCGTGGATACGAAACCGTTCTATTCCCGGCCGCGTGGACGGCGCTTGGAGATCTACGGATCAGGAGGTTGGGGGTTCGAGTCCCTCCGAGCGTGCCACCCAAAATGTGCGTGCGGTTGGCGGCAGATGATCTACCGACCAGGTCCTGTGGATGTTCATGGCCGAAGGCGACGGTCCAAAGCGTCCGCTTTGGCTCCGCCAGGAAGCCCGATCTTGTCTCCGACATCGACCCGCAATTCAATGATGGTGGAGAACATTCCCATCAGCGAGATAGCCACAGAACTCTTGGCCAAGATGGATAAGAAGCTCGACCCGGAGACATTTGACGCGGGTAGCGCCAGAAGCATCGAGGTCGCCGCCAAGGAGTTGCTGGCCGTCCGAGCTGCGTCCACCAATAGATAGGTGGTGGATTCGCCAGGACCCCCCAGCTCTTCACTGGGCAAGAGCCTCAAGATAACCAGAGGTCACTAGCTCATGGAAGGCAGGTGTTCAAGGGCGGCGGCGACCTTCTCCTCCGGGTAGTCGAAGTCGACGAGATCACCGGACAGGTATTTGTCGTAGGACGCCAGGTCGAAGTGCCCGTGACCGCATACGGCGGTGAGGATGACCTTCTCCTCGCCCGTCTCCCGGCACGCCAGTGCTTCACGGATGGCTGCGGCGATGGCATGGGTCGGCTCCGGCGCCGGCACGATGCCTTCGGTTCGGGCGAACTGCACCGCTGCGGCGAAGCACTCGGTTTGGCCGATGGCAACCGCTTCGATCAAACCCAACTCGTAGATGTGCGAGAGCAGCGGCGACATGCCGTGATAGCGGAGCCCACCGGCGTGGATCGGATCTGGTATGAAGTCGTGGCCGAGGGTGTGCATCTTCATCAGGGGCGTCATCCCTGCCGTGTCGCCGAAGTCATAGGCGTAGACGCCCTTCGTGAACGACGGGCACGCCGCTGGCTCGACCGCCCTGATCGTGGGGCTGATCCTGCCGGCCAGCTTTTCCCGCAAGAACGGGAACGACAGCCCGGCAAAGTTCGAGCCGCCTCCCGTGCAGCCGACCAGAATATCGGGTGTGTCGCCCGCCTTCTGCATCTGCAGCAGCGCTTCCTCGCCGATGATCGTCTGGTGCAGCAGGACATGGTTGAGCACGCTGCCCAGCGCGTACCGGGTGTCGTCGTCCTGGGCGGCCATTTCGACCGCTTCGGAGATGGCGATCCCCAGCGAACCAGGGCTGTTTGGGTCCTGATCGAGGATGGCGCGACCTGCCTGGGTGAGCGACGAAGGACTGGAATGCACAGTGGCGCCCCAGGTCTCCATCATCGACTTGCGATAGGGCTTCTGTTCGAACGAGGCAGCAACCTGCCAGACCTCGCAGTTGAGCCCGAAGAGCGCGCAGGCGAAGGCGAGGGCACTGCCCCATTGGCCGGCGCCGGTCTCAGTGGTGAGGTTCTTCACCCCCTCTTGGGCGTTGTAGTACGCCTGGGGAACCGCAGTGTTTGGCTTGTGCGATCCGGCCGGGCTCACACCTTCGTACTTGTAGTAGATCCTCGCCGGCGTATCGAGCGCCTTCTCCAAGCGGCGCGCCCGGTAGAGAGGAGAGGGCCGCCACAGCCGGTAGATATCGAGAACCTCATCCGGGATGTCGATGTAGCTATCGGTGCTGACCTCCTGCATTATCAACGCCATCGGGAACAGGGGCGCCAGATCATCGGGCCCGACGGGAGCGTGTGTTGCCGGGTGGAGTGGGGGAGGTGGGGACTCCGGCAGGTCGGGGATGATGTTGTACCACTGAGTGGGCATCTCCGACTCGTCGAGCAGGTACTTGACGGTGTTGCCCATGGGGATCCCTCTCGTTGACGTGGCGCGATCTTACCGGGATCGGATCCCGGATGAGACGGTGGCCTCGGACAGATCGGAGCAGATGGCATCTGTTGCGACGCAGGGCGGCTGCCTCTCCCTCTCTGAGTCCCCATAGGCGAGCAGATACACCAGCGTGGCGTAAGGCTCTCGAATCTCGTGCGTGAGATCCTCGACTGCCTCGGGCCGACACAAGGAGCATCTCAGGATCGGACTGGAGGGCGACTCACACCCCGGTCGCAGGGTTGTGAGCAGATAGCTCTGCGCCGCTGGAGCTCGTGGGGAGCGGCGGGCCGAGGCGCCTCGGCCGTGGCGGGGGCCGGCCGGCTCTCTTGTGGACTCACTTCGCCACCGATCGCACCTGGTCGAAGAACGGTGTCGTACCGCGTTCAACGCACGCCGCCGCGTAGAGGTACATCGCCGCCGACCACGTTTGCCAATCGCGGCCGCACGGCTCGCCCGTCTGCGCCTGAACCCACTCATTGAAGCCCCACTCCAGCTCGCGCTCGTGCGATGGGGTTACGAGCCGCGTTAGCGCCGTCAGCCTCTCGGCGGCGAGGCCCGTTCTGCCCACGGCCACGCACGCCGCCACATAGAACCCACAAACGAACGGCCACACCCCGCCGTTGTGGTATTCGCCGGGACGGTTGTATTGCTTGTACCGCGGCTTCCAGTCGGGGTCCTCCGGCCGGATGAAGG
>Ga0224512_10002460_pt1 | contig 16982 bp, 12 predicted proteins | sample SF_May12_sed_USG_4_FD_169103 | JGI IMG/M metagenome (GOLD analysis project Ga0224512, IMG submission 169103) | Sediment microbial communities from San Francisco Bay, California, United States - SF_May12_sed_USGS_13 | ecosystem: Environmental > Aquatic > Marine > Sediment | place: USA...
AGTGGGGCACAAGGAGTGGTACCTTCCGTTCGCTGGCCGCCGTCCCGGCGCGAGCGCGACGCACGGAGATTGGGCCGATTCGGCGTGGGGTACCACTGCCCGTCCCCACCTCCCCAGATTCAAGGATGATCCCATTCGCCCTGTCCATTCCGGAGCTCCCATGAGCGACCACGTCTACAAGACGCTCGACCTGTACGGAACGTCCACGACCTCCATCGAGGACGCCATCCAGAAAGCCGTCGCCAAGGCCGCCAAGTCCGTGCGCAACATGCGCTGGCTGACCATGACCGAGCTCCGCGGCCACATCGACGACGGCAAGGTGGCGCACTGGCAGGTGGGCATCCGCATCGGCTTCACGCTCGAGGACTGACCATGCGCGCTGCACGACCCGTCCCGTTCCTACTCCTCGCCCTCACGGCCTGCACGGGCAACGGCGGCGTGCGCGCCGCGCCCGAGTACCGACCCCTGGTGGACCGCCTGACCCGGTTCGCGCGCCACGAGATGGCCGACCAGGACATCCCGGCGCTGTCGATCGCGTTGGTGGACCGGCGCGAAGTGGTGTGGACCGGCGGCTTCGGCGTGCTGGGGCCAGACGACTCCACGGCCGCCGACGGGGCCACCGTGTTCGGCGCCGACGGAATGCTCGGTCTGTTCACCACCCTGGCGGCCCTGCGGCTGGTGGAAGACGGCCGGCTCGCGCTCGATTCGGCCGTCGCCGGATTTCCCGGCACGCTGCGGGACGCGCTGGCGGCCCTCGCCGGCTCGGTCGACACCACCATGGCGCCGGGCATGCAATGGATGGGGGAAAGCACCCGCCGCCCGGCGCTCGACGCGGTGGCCGGCGCGGTGGAGCGCGCGGCCGACGGGCCGGTCGCGAGCTATCTGGACAACGCGGTGCTGCGGCCGCTCCGGCTCGAGCGGACGACCTTCGGGCCGATCGACCGGCGCGCGCGCGTGGCCGCCGGAAGGCGCTGGTCGTATGGCGGCGATCCGGAGCGAACCCTGCCGTCGGCGGAGGGTGACCACCTCGGCGGGCTCCGGGCCCCGGTGGGCGATCTCGCCTGGCTCGCCGAGGCGCTGCTCGCGGGCGGGGTGGGGGAGCGGGGGCGCGTGCTGGCCGAGTCGACCACGGCGCTGCTGCTTGCCCCGACGGGCCGCCGTGGACTGGGGGTGGCCGTCACGGAGGTGAGCGGGCAGCGCCTCGTCGGGTACTGCGGTGCCGGGGACGGCTACTCCTCGTGCGTGTGGCTCGCCCCCGACGCCCAACTCGCGGTGGTCGTGAGCGGCGCCAGCGGGGGGGTCGTGGCGCGCGTGGATCGCATCGCGCAGTACGGGATGCGCCTGCTGATCGCCCGCCGGCCGGGCGTGCCCGCCGGCCCGCCCGAGCTGACCGACTCGGTGCCCGACGCGCTGGCGCGCCGGGCGGTCGGCAGCTACGGTCGCGGCGATCGGCGGGTCGTGATCGCGCGGCGCGGCGACAGCCTGCGCGCCTGGATCTCCCGACCCGGCGTGCGCGTGCGGCTGCGCGCGCGGGGCGACACGCTCGTCGTGGACGATCGGCTCTGGTACGGCCCGCGCCTCGTGCTGCTGCCGGGCGCGATCGTGGTCCGGGGGGATACGCTCGCCCGACAGCCGGATCGGCCGCCGGCCCGCTCGCCCGCGGCCTGGCAGCCGCTGATCGGCGAGTACCGGGACGGACCGGATCCGCTGATGCTGTTCGAGCGCGACGGCGCGCTCGTCGTGCTCGTGGACCGGTTCTTCGCCGTGCCGCTCGAGATCGCCGGACGGGACCGCTATCGCCTCGCGGCGTGGGGTCCGCGGCCGGGAGCCGGTCTCGACATCGAGCGGGATCCGTCGGGGGCCGTCGCGGCGGTGCGGCTCGACGGCCGGCGGTTCCCGCGGACGGATCCGGGTGCCGGAGCGTTCCGGGTCACGCCCAGGGGACCGCTGGACTCGCTGCTCGCCGCCGCGCAGCGCGCCACCCCGCCCGCCGATTCGCCCGGCGTGCTCACGCCCGATCTCGTCGAGCTGCGCGCGCTCGATCCCACGATCCGGCTCGACGTGCGGTATGCGGGTGCGAACAACTTCCTCGGGGCTCCCGTCTATCCGGTGGCGCGGGCGCTGCTCCAGCGGCCCGCGGCGGAGGCGCTCGTGCGCGCCCACCGGCGGCTTGCCGCCGACGGCCTGGGACTCGTGATCTACGACGCGTACCGCCCCTGGTACGTCACGCGGACGTTCTGGGACGCCACGCCCGACTCGCTGCGGAGTTTTGTCGCCGATCCCGCCCGCGGCTCACGCCACAACCGGGGGGCCGCCGTGGACGTGGGGCTGGTCGAGCGGGCGACGGGGCGGCCGGCGGACATGCCCAGCGGCTACGACGAGTTCACCGCGCGGGCGCATCCCGACTACCCGGGCGGCACGACGCGCGCCCGCTGGCACCGGGACCGGCTGCGCGCGGCGCTCGAAGCGGAGGGATTCACGGTCTACCGCTACGAGTGGTGGCACTACGATTACACCGGCTGGGAGCGCTATCCGCTCCTCAACCTGCGGTTTGCCGAGGTGCCCGCCAGCGCGCGCTGAGCGGCGCTCAGTCGGCGTCCAGCGCCTCCCGCACCTGCTGCGCGAGATCGTTCAGGGTCCACGGCTTCCGCAGGAACGGGACGCGCGGATCCAGCGTCTCACGCTCGCGCGCGTCGGCGGCCGAGTAGCCACTCGCGAAAATGAACCGCACGGCATCGTCTTCGCGCCGCACGGCTTCGTACAGCGCTCGGCCACCGAGCTTCGGCATCACGAGATCGGTGATGATGAGACGCACCGCCGCCCGATTGGCGTGGTAGATGGAGAGCGCCTCCGCACCGTTTGACGCCGTGAGCACCGTATAGCCGAACCGTTCCAACACGCGCCGGGCCGTGCTCCGCAGCGCCGCTTCGTCCTCGGCGACGAGGATCGTCTCGGAACCGGTGCGCAGCTGGCGGGCCGTGGCGGGGGCCGGCGCCGCCTGCGCCGCCTGCGCGACCGTCGGGAAGTACAGCCGCACCGTGGTGCCCACGCCCCGCTCGCTGTAGACGTGCACGAATCCCCGGTGCTGCTTCATGAGTCCGTAGATCATCGCCATCCCGAGTCCCGTCCCCTGGCCCGGCGGCTTGGTCGTGAAGAACGGCTCGAAGATGCGGCTCACGGTGTCGGCGTCCATCCCCACCCCGGTGTCCGAGACGGCGACGCAGACGTGGGCGCCCGGCGCCACCCACGGGTGGCTCTCGCCGTAGGCATCGTCCAGGTCCTGCGTCGACACCTCGACGTGGATCGTGCCTCCATCCGGCATCGCGTCGCGCGCGTTCGTGGCGAGGTTCAGGAGCATCTGCTGAAACGCGGCGTGATCCAACGCCACCGTCCCCACGGCGGCGCCCAAGGACGTGCGGATCACGATGTCCTCCCGGATCACATGCGTCAGCATGCCAGCGGTGTCCGCGATGGTCGTCCGGAGATCCGTCGGGACCAGCGTCAGCTCGGCGCGGCGGGCAAAGCCCAGCAACTGCGCGACGATGCGGGCGCCGTGCCGGGCCGCCGTCCGGATGTCCTCGAGCGCGGCGGCCTGCGCCTCGGACCCCGCCGCCCCCGCATCCGCCAGCAGGTCGCCGTTGGCCATGATGACCGACAGCACGTTGTTGAAGTCGTGGGCGATCCCTCCGGTCAGTTGGCCGAGGGCTTCGATCTTCTGCGCCTGCTGCAGCTGACGTTCGAGCCCGTGGCGCTGCCGCTCCGCCAGCACGCGCTGCGTGACTTCCTGCTGGAGCTGCTGGTTCGCCGCCGCGAGCTCGTGGGTCCGCTCGACCAGCGCTCGGTGCAGCTCGTTGTGCGACGCCGAGAGCGTCTGCTCGGCCAGCTTCCGCGCCGTGATGTCCTGGCAGGTCGTCACCACGCCCACGGGGTCTCCGTCGGCGCCGAGGACCGCGTCCGACAGCAACTCGACAGGGAAGACCGTGCCGTCCTTGCGGCGATTGAAGCTCTCCCGGCGCCAGCTGGCGAGCCTCCGCATCGCCTCGAGTCCGAGTGGCTGGCGGTCGTCCGGACAGGAGAAGACGCCGACGCTCTGTCCGATCAACTCCTCGGGCGCGTAGCCGTGCATGCGGGCGTCCGCCGCATTGACATAGACGATCGTGCCCGCGACGTCGGTGACCGTGACGCCGAGCTGCATGGTGGCGAGCGCGGCCTCGAGACCGCGGAGTCTCGCGGCGGTGTCGGTCAGGGCGCTCGTGCCCGTTGCGGGGCGTTCGTTGGATGAGGGAGGGGGTGCGGGCCGCACCCGGTTCGCGCGGTGGGTCATCAGGATCTCCGGTAGCCCGGCAGTCTCTCACAGAGAGATCCGCGGCTTTGCGTGCGACGGTCGCCCGTCGGTTGCCTTTGTCAGAGGTGCGGCGGCTCACGTCCGCGCACAGGATTCCACAGGGGGAAAGGAGCAAGGGGTGTACCGCCGGGGCGTCCACCGCTGAGCGCTGGATCTCGTTATGAGGCAATGCGTTGTGTGAGCGCCGCCCAGAAGGGGTGCCCGCCGCCGCCGCCGGACGCCGGGATTCCGCGGCGGGATTGGACTAATGCGGGCGGGACCGCTAGCCCGGCGGCAGGCCGACGGCCGTCCGGATCCGGGCGATCTGTCGGCGATGGACCAGATCGTGTCCCGCCGCGAGCCGCAGCAGGTGCGCCACGCTCTCGGCGCCGCGCTCGCTGTGGTGGCCCACGCGCCCGTGCTCGGCGGGAGTCAGCGAGCGCAGCAGGCGCAGGGTGCGTCCCCGCAGGGCCGCCAGCTCGTCGAGCACGGTCGCCGCATCGGCAACCCCGTAGCGCAGCCGGGCCGCCCACTGATCCTGGTCGTACCCGCGCAGCGCCGGCTCGTCTTCCGCCACCACCGATCGGAACCGGACCGCGTTCACCGTCTCCTGATCGGCGAGATGCTCGAGCACCTGGAGGATGGACCACGTGCCAGGCGCTTCGGGCTGGCGGAGCGCGGTCCCGTCGAGCCCGTCGAGGAGGTCGCGCAGCGCGGGGAGCAGCTCGTCGAGCACCGCGAGCGGGTCGCGGTCGCCGAGCAAGTCCAGCAGGGCGGTGACGTAGGCGTGGGCCGCCGCTTCCGCGCGGCCGGCCGGGTTGGAGAAGACGGACGGGGCCATGGGGTCGAAGCTAGCCGGGAAGGGCGCGCGCGCCAGAAGATGCCGGCCTTAGAGCCCGATCCAGTACGCCAGCTTCACGATGAGGATGTTGTCCCCCGACGCGTCCCACAGCGCGCCCACGTCGGTCCCGAAATCGAACCGTCCCGCATCCACCCGGTCCTCGCGACTCTGCTGCCACACGAGAAACAGCGTGGAGCCGGGCCGGAACTCCCACCGCAAGACGGCGTTGAGCCGCAGCGAGCGGACGTTGAAGTCCCGGTCACTGAACGAGAAGTCAGTCGGGCCGTCGCCGTCGAAATCCACGTACTGTGTGTCGTCGATCTGACAGATCTGGCCGCCGACGCACGAGACGCCGGTGGCCTCACTGCCGACCGCCACGCCGGCGCCGAACGGGTCGAACGCGAAGCTCTCCGCGCGCGCGAGCTGCGCGTACGTGACGTAGTCGCCGGCGGAGAGGAGGGGTTGGGCGAACAGCTGCAGCGTGAGTTGCGGCGTGAAGGTGAGGTTCAGACGCAGCTCGAACGCCAGCTGATGGCGCTCGAGGTGGGCGAACAGGTAGCGCGGCCCGAACGTGGGGGCGTACCCCAGGTCGTCGGTCTGCGTGACGTACTGGGCCGGCTCGGTCTCGCGCGCGTACTCCGGTCCCAGCTCGATCTCCAGATTGGCGGCCGGGCGGAAGGAGAGTTCCAATCCGGCGCGGATCGCCCGCCGGCCGCCGCCCCGCTCGATCTCCGCGCGCGGCTCCAGCACGACGCCCTTGCGCCGGTCGGTCACGCCCCGGAACTCGAACCGGATGCGGCCGGGATCCACCATCAGCGGTCCGCCGCGGGTGGCGTTGTCGCTCAGCGTCTGCGGCTGGTAGCGCGCGCTGAGGTCGAGCGTCCAGTAGTTCCGCAGCTCGATGTCCGCGCTGGTGTTGATGCTCCCGGCCTTGTAGGCGCGCTTCCACGATGACCACGAGAACGGCTCGTCCAACGCCTCGTGCCGGAAATTGTGGAACATGAACGTGTTCAGCCGATAACTGCGGACCAGCCGGCCGGGGGTGATGTGCTGGTACGAAACGCGCAGCCCGGCATCGAGCCGCTCCGAATTCGTCATGAATCCGAGATCGTTCACTTCGAATCCCGGGGTCACTTCGCCGAGCCAGGCCGAGGCGCTCCAGCCCGACGTGCCGCGGCGCTCGAGTTGCAGCCGCCAGGTGGCACCCGTGAGCGATGTGGCCGTCGAGTCCACCGCGAAGCGGGTGGCGTCGGGGCGCTGGAAGTAGTGGTTGCTCGCGCGCTGGGTGCGGATCAGGGCGGTCGGCGAGCCATGCACGTACGACGCCGTGAGGAACCCGCTGAGCAACCAGTCGCGCGACCGCGGGCCGCCCCAGGCGTGCTCGAAGTCCAGCCCCAAGCCGAGGGCGTCGCGCGGCAGGAAATCGAACGTGCTGTCGCCGGGCAGCGCGCGACGGAGCGCCGTGGCGATCACTCCGACTTGCGAGGCGCCGTTGCGGAAATCCTGCACGGCGCGCACGGCGCCGTGCCACGTGCGCGGCTGCGCCACGAAAGTCTGGGTGGAATCGGTCGCGAGGGTGTAGGCCCGGCCGCGTTCCTCGGCGGTCACGGCCGTCAGCGCGCCGATCGCGAGACCGCCGGCCGAGCGGCCCGTGAGCTTGGCGGCGCCGAGGATCGTCGTCTGCGCGGGCAGGTTGGCATAGTCGGTCTCCTCGGGCGGGTCGCCCTGCGGCTCCCGGCCAATCCGCCGGCTGTAGAACAGCCGGTTGCGTGGTCCCGCGAGGTTGAAGTCGAAGATCTGGGCGTCCTCCACGAAGAAGGGACGCCTCTCCGGAAAGAACGTCTCGAACGCCGTGAGATTGATGACGGCTGGATCCACCTCGACCTGGCCGAAGTCCGGGTTGAGCGTGACATCGAGCGTGTGGGACGCGGTGAGCCCGTAGCGCAGGTCGAGGCCGGCGCTCGCGCGGCCGGCGGTGCCGTCGAAGAACGGGTTGCCCGCCTCGGCGGGAGCCGCGTGCACGCTGGACAGGGCGTACGGCCGAACCTCGAGCCGGCGGGCCCCGCCGGGCAGCAGCAAGCCGGCGAGGCGGCCGAACACGCTCACCCGCCCGTGACGGATGCGCGACTCGAGCGCGAAGTATGTGAGCTCGTTGGCGGCCACGCGTCGCCGGGCGAAATTCACGCCCCACGACTGGGGGTCGGGCGACGCCGTGAACCGGAGTTGCGACAGCGGGATCCGCACCTCGACGCTCCACCCCGAGTCTCCGATGGCGACCGCCGAGGCCCAGATCGCGTCCCAGGCCTCGTCTTCCCGCACGTCGTCGTAGAGGTACACGTCCCGCTGCACGCCGGAGGCCCCCACGCCGAACCGATAGCCGGTCCGCCGGTCGCGGTTGGGATCGAGCGAGATCTCGAAGTAGTCGTACTGGCCGCGCTCGTCGCGCCGCACCAGTTGCCGCGCGATCCGCGCCGGGTCCGGCTCGCGCAGCACCGCCGCGACGTACAGGGCCGCGCCGTCGTACAGCACGCGCACTTCGGTGGCCGCCTGCGGGGCCGCGCCCTCGATGGGCTCTCCCTGAACGAAGTCGGTGATGGCCGGCGCCGCGAGCCAGGCCGGCTCGTCCACACGTCCGTCGAGCCGGATCGCACCCTCGCGCGCGGCGGCGCCCGCCACCCCGGGGGGCAGGGGCACACGCTGCTGCCCCGCGGCGGGCGCCGCGGACGCAAGGAGGAGCGGACCGGCGAGCACAACGAGCGCAGCGAGTCGCATCACCAACGGCATACGTACCACGTGCATCGGGCGTTGACCACGGGAGGCAAGATAGCGACGCTTCGCGCAGGCGCAGCGGGAGTTCTTCATGATCGTGCCACTTATCGTCTTCGGCCTGGCCGCCCCCGTGGGGAGCGGTGCCGGGCAGGACGTGCCGCCCCAGCCGTCGGTTGCCGTGGAGACGGCGGCGGCGCGCCTCTTCAACACCACCATGAGCCCGTTCTGTCCGGGCCTGCTCCTGTCCACCTGTCCCTCGCCCCAGGCGGAGGTGCTGCGCGACCGGATCCGTGCCCAGCTCGCGGCGGGGCTCACCCCCGACTCGATCCGCGCGGAGCTGCTCGCGATCTACGGGGAGGAGATTCGCGCCGCGCCGCGGGCGCGGGGCCTCGGCTTGGTGGCGTGGGTCGTCCCCGGCCTGGTCATCCTCGCCGGGGGTGTGCTGCTGGGAGTCTGGATGCGGCGGATGATGCGCCGCCGCGCGCCGGACGTGGTGGCGTGGGCGCCCGACGACCTGGCACCCGAGGACCGGGCACGCCTCGAGCGGGAGTTGTCGGCGCTGTGACCCGCGGGCTCCGCCGTCAGAACGTGTAGGCGACCAGCAGCGCGGACGTGAATCGCAGCACGAGGGTCCCGGTGGCGGCGCCGTAGGCGCGCCGGTACTCCTCCCGCAGGGGCCGCAGATCCACCAGGAGCGTGCGCGAGACGAGCGCGTCACAGGGGTCGTCGCGGTCGTCGTGTGCCAATGCCGTGGGTGCCTGCACCGGGTTCGTCTCCAGGAACGTCCGCTGCACGAGGAGCCCGAACGCGTGCGTGCGGCAGCCGCCGCCATAGCTGACCTCCAGCCGCAGCGTGTCCCCCAGCACGAGCGCGTTCTGCAGGGTCACGGGATCGCGCGGACCCGCCACACTCGCCAGCTCGTCGACGACCGTGAGCGGGATCGCCGCCGGGTCGCCGGTGACGGGGCCCAGCGCCAGGCGCTCCAGGGCGCAGGCGGCGAGCAGGGCAAGACCGATCAGCAGGAGGCGACGCATGGGGACTCCCTCGAGTGCACGCAGCATACCCGGCCAGCCCGGCGCGGGTCACGGCGGCGTCCCGCCAGGGGGCTCAGGGAACTTCCCGCGCCGCGCCGAAGTTACTCTCGCGTTCCCGCAGGCGCGTTTGCGACCGTCCGATGGGGGGGGTACGTTGCCATGATGGTAGTCTCCACGATGACGTCTCCCGACACGGTGCTCGATTTCGCCCACGCGGTCGCACTCGGCCTGAGCGACCGGCCACGGTGGCTCCCCAGCCGATTCCTCTACGACGAGCGCGGCAGCGAGTTGTTCGAACAGATCTGCGAGCTGCCCGAGTACTACCTGACGCGCGCCGAGGCCGCGATTCTGCGGCGGGTGGCCCCGGTGCTGCGCCGCAAGACCGGGCCGGTGACGCTGGTGGAGCTGGGCTCGGGCAGCTCGGTCAAGACCGATCTCCTGCTCGCGGCGTATGCCGAAGAAGGAGCGAGCGTGCGCTACGTCCCCGTGGACGTGAGCGCCTCGATTCTCCGGACGGCGGCGGAGCGGATCGAGGAGACGTTCCCGTCGGTCAACGTGAGCGGGCTGCACGGCGAATTCGAGCAGGCGCTCCCGCTGCTCGAGGACTACGGGCCGGTCATGCTGCTGTTTCTCGGCAGCTCGATCGGCAACTTCAACCAGGCGGAGTCGCTCGCGTTCTGGCGACGCGTGGCCGCGGCGCTCCCGCGAGGGGGCTGGGTGCTGTTGGGCGTGGACCTGGCGAAACCTGCCGCGGTGCTCGAAGCCGCGTACAACGACGCCGCCGGCGTCACGGCGGCCTTCACGCGCAACCTGTTTGCCCGCATGAACCGCGAGCTCGGGGCGGGCCTCGACCTGGCCGCGATCGGTCACGAGGCACGCTGGAACCCCGAGTGGCAGCGCATCGAGATCGGCGCGCGCTTCCATCGCCGCCAGACGCTGCACGTCGAGCCGCTGGGCCGCCGGTTCACGATAGAGCCGGGCGAGCTGGTCATGACCGAGATCAGTCGCAAGTACTCGCTGCCGAATCTCACGGAGTACCTGCGGTGCTTCGGGCTCGCGACCGCGCACACGGCCACCGACGACCAGCGCCGGTTTGCCGTCCTGCTGTTGCAGAAGGGAGAGTAGTCATGGCGACGACCGTTGTGCCGACCACCCGGCTCGCCGCGCTGGCGTCCCGCTATCGGGCGGTGCGCGAGCGGAGCGACTGGCTGGCCGAGCCGCTCGTGCCCGAAGATCAGGTACCGCAGTCCATGCCCGACTGCAGTCCCATCAAGTGGCACCGGGCCCACACCACGTGGTTTTTCGAGACGTTCGTGCTGCGGCCGCATTTCGCGGGGTATCGGCCGCTCGAGGAGCAGTATCTCTACCTGTTCAACAGCTACTACAACGCCGTGGGCCGGCAGTACGCGCGGCCGCAGCGCGGCCTCGTGACCCGCCCGACGGTGGCCGAAGTGTCGGCGTATCGCGCGTACGTGGACCGGCACGTCGCGGCCCTGCTCGCCGGCGAGGCCGACATGACCGGCGAGCTGAGCCCCGACGTGTTCGAGCTCGGGCTGCATCACGAGGAGCAGCACCAGGAGCTCATGGTCACCGACCTCAAGCACCTGTTCTCCTTCAATCCGCTCCATCCCGTCTACCGGTCCCGCCCGCCCACCCGCCCATCCGCCCACCCGCCGGTGGGGCAGGGCTGGGTGGGGTTCGACGCCGGTGTACACGAGATCGGCCACGCGGGGCGGACGTTCGCGTTCGACAACGAGACACCGCGGCACCGGGTATTCGTGGAAGCGTTCGAGCTCGCGACGCGGCCGGTGACGGCCGGCGAGTACCTCGCGTTCGTGGAGGACGGCGGGTACCGGCGCGTCGAGTGGTGGCTTTCCGACGGCTGGGCCACGGTGCAGGCGCAGGGATGGGACGCGCCGCTGTACTGGATGCGGCAGGACGACGGGTGGTGGCACTACACGCTGGCCGGCGCCCAACCCGTGGACCCGGCTGAGCCGGTGACGCATCTCAGCTACTACGAGGCGGAGGCATACGCCCGGTGGGCGGAGGCGCGGCTCCCGACCGAGGCCGAGTGGGAAGTGGCGGCCGCGGCCGCCACGCCGGACGGGACATTCCTCGACGACGGCCGCCTGCACCCGGCGCCCGCCCCGGCGGGCCAAGCCGGGCCGCTCCAGCTCTTGGGGGACGTGTGGGAGTGGACTCAGAGTGCTTATTGTTCATATCCGGGCTACCGGCCGCCGGCCGGCGCCCTCGGCGAGTACAACGCGAAGTTCATGTCGGGCCAGATGGTGCTGCGGGGCGGGTCGTGTGCCACCCCGCGGGCGCACATCCGGCCGACGTACCGGAACTTCTTCCCGCCGAGCGCCCGCTGGCAGTTCACCGGCATCCGGCTCGCGCGCTAGGAGGGCTGTGGACATCCCGCCGGGCCGGCCCCTGGGGCGGCCCGGCGGTTTGTATTTGTATGCGGGCAACTGTATAATCATGCGCCCCGCGGGGCGTGGCCACTCTCTTACCATGCGGATGCGTTATGACCACGGCGATTGACTACCTGAGCGAAGTCGAGCGGTACAGCGCGCACAACTACCACCCCCTCCCCATCGTGTTGGAGCGCGGCGAGGGAGCCTGGGTCTGGGATGTCGACGGCAAGAAGTATCTCGACTGCCTCGCCGCCTACTCGGCGGTCAATCAGGGCCATCGCCATCCGGCGATCGTCGGCGCGGCCAAGGCGCAGCTCGACCGCATCACGCTCACGTCGCGGGCGTTCCACAACGACCAGATGGGTCCCTTCCTGCGCGAGCTGTGTGAGCTGACCGGCTACGAGCGCGCCCTGCCGATGAACGCCGGCGCCGAAGCCGTGGAGACCGCCATCAAGGCCGTGCGCCGCTGGGGCTACCGGGTGAAGGGCATCCCGGCCAACCAGGCCGAGATCGTCGTCTGTCGCGACAACTTCCACGGGCGCACCACCACGATCGTCTCGTTCTCGTCCGATCCCCTGTATCAGGCGGACTTCGGCCCGTTCACCCCCGGCTTCACGCTGATCCCGTTCGGCGATCTCACGGCGCTCGAGCGGGCGATCACGCCGCACACCGCGGCGTTCCTGGTGGAGCCGATCCAGTGCGAGGGCGGCGTGCTCATCCCGCCCGCCGGCTATCTCGCCAAGGCGTACGCGCTGTGCCGCCAGCACAACGTCCTGTTCGTCGCCGACGAGATCCAGACCGGCCTGGGGCGCACCGGAAAGCTGTTCGCCAGCGAGTGGGAAGACGTGCGGCCCGACGTCACGATCATCGGCAAGGCGCTCTCCGGCGGCGTGTACCCGGTCTCGGCGATGCTCGCCGACCGCGCCGTGATGGACGTGTTCGAGCCCGGCAGCCACGGCTCGACGTTCGGCGGGAACCCGCTCGCGGCGGCGATCGCCCGCGCGGCGCTGCGCGTGCTGGTGGACGAAGACCTGCCGGCCCGGGCGCAGGAGCTCGGCAGCTGGTTCCTCGGCGCGCTCAAGCAGATCCCGTCGCCCCACGTGAAAGACGTGCGCGGCCGCGGGCTCATGGTCGGCGTGGAGATCAAGAAGGCGAGCGGGCCCGCCCGGCCGTTCTGCGAGGAGCTGGCCCGGCGCGGAATCCTGTGCAAGGAGACGCACGACCAGGTGATCCGGTTCGCCCCGCCCCTCGTGGTCGAGCGCGAGGCGCTCGAGTGGGTGATCGGGGAAGCGAGGGAGGTGCTGGCCTAACGCCTTCCACCTCCGTCCCCGTGTGTCGGTACCGACCCCGGGAACCGCCGCACAAGGTCGAACGGGGGTCACGGAGGACGCGTCAGTGAAGCCGCCCGGGGGTACCAGCCCGCCGTCGGCGCTCACTGCAGCGGCCCGAGTGACCCCCGTTCGCCGTGTGCGGAGCCCACCTGGCGCCTCGCCGCCCGCCGCGGTATAACACTCGCGTTCCTTCAATCGTCGATCCGACCTGTCGAGGTTGTGATGCGCCGTTCGTTGCCTCTGTTCGCCGCCCTCGCCGTGCTCGCCATGCCGCTGTCGGCCGCCGGCCAAGCGGCGCCGTCCGACACCGCGCTCTATGCCGGCCTGCGCTGGCGCATGATCGGGCCGTACCGCGGCGGTCGCGTGACCGCGGTGGCCGGCCATGCCGACCACCCGCTCGTCTACTACATGGGCGTGACCGGCGGCGGCGTGTGGAAGACGGTGGACGCCGGGCTCACGTGGCTGCCGATTACCGACTCCACGCGCATGGCGGGTTCCATCGGCGCGGTGGCGGTGGCGCCGTCGGATCCCAACGTGGTGTACGTCGGCACGGGCGAGTCCCCGCCGCGCGGCAACGTCTCGCCCGGTAACGGCATGTATCGCTCGACCGACGGGGGGAAGACCTGGCGGGCCATCGGCCTGGCGGACGCGGGCCAGATCGGGCACATCGCCGTGCACCCCACCAACCCCGACCTCGTCTACGTCGCGGCGCTGGGTCACATCTTCGGGCCCAACGACATGCGCGGCGTGTACCGCTCGCGTGACGGCGGCGCGACGTGGCAGCGCGTGCTGTTCCGCGATGCGGCCAGCGGGGCGATTGACCTCGCGATGGATCCCACCAATCCGCGGATTCTCTACGCCGCGCTGTGGCAGGTGCGGCGCCTCCCGTGGGGATTCGAGAGCGGCGGGCCCGGCAGCGGGCTGTTCAAGTCCACCGATGGCGGCGACACGTGGACCGAGATCACGCGTCGGCGCGGGCTGCCGGACTCCGGCACCGTCGGCAAGATCGGCGTCACCGTTTCGGCGGCCGATCCCGAGCGCGTCTGGGCCATCGTCGAGCACGAGCAGGGCGGGGTGTTCCGCTCCGACGACGCCGGGCTCACCTGGCAGCGGGTCAACGACGAGCGGCGGCTGCGGCAGCGGGCGTGGTACTACACGCACATCCACGCCGATCCGAAGGACCCCGAAACGGTCTACGTCCTGAACACGGGCTTCTACCGCTCCGTGGACGGCGGGCGCACCTACACCGGCATTCGTGTCCCGCACGGGGACAACCACGCGCTCTGGATCGCGCCGAACGATCCACATCGCATGGTGAACGGCAACGACGGCGGCGCCAACGTCTCGTTCAACGGCGGCGCGAGCTGGACCGTGCAGGACAACCAGCCGACGGCGCAGATGTATCACGCCCACGTGACCGCGCACTTCCCCTATTACGTGTGCGGGGGGCAGCAGGACAACTCCACCATCTGCGTGCCGAGCCGGACGACCGGGTTCGGCATTCGCACCAGCGACTACTACACGGTGGGCGGGTGCGAGAGCGGGTACGTCGCCACGCGGCCGGACGATCCCGACGTCTCGTTCGCGGGGTGCTATGGCGGGGCGCTCGATCGTCACGATCGGCGCACCGGTCAGGAGCGCAGCATCGCCGTGTGGCCGGAGAACCCCATGGGGTGGGGCGCGGGCGACCTCAAATACCGGTTCCAGTGGACGTTCCCGATCGTTCCTGCGCCGCACGACCCCGACGTCCTGTACGTCACCTCGCAGCACGTGCACAAGACGACCAGCGAAGGCCAGCGCTGGGCGACCGTCAGTCCCGATCTCACCCGCGCCGACGCCAGCAAGCTCGGCGCGTCGGGCGGACCGATCACCAAGGACAACACGAGCGTCGAGTACTACGCCACGGTGTTCACGCTCGCGCCCTCACCGCGCGACTCGTCCGTGCTCTGGGCCGGGTCGGACGACGGCCTCATCCACGTCACGCGGGACGGCGGGACGACGTGGACCAACGTGACGCCCCGGGAGCTGCCCGAGTGGGCCCTCATCAGCATGATCGACGCGTCACCACACGAGGCCGGGACCGCGTACGTGGCGGCGACGCGCTACAAGCTCGACGACTTCGCGCCGTACGTGTACAAGACGGCGGACTACGGACGCACGTGGCGTCGCCTCGTCGGCGGGATCCCCACCGGCCACTTCGTGCGGGTCGTTCGGCAGGATCCCGTGCGCGCGAGTCTGCTCTATGCCGGGGGCGAGTTTGGCGCCTACGTGTCGTTCGACGACGGCGCGCGCTGGCAGTCGCTGCAGCTCAACTTGCCGATCACCCCGATCCACGATCTCGTCGTGGCGGGCAGCGACCTCGTGGCCGCCACGCACGGCCGCTCCTTCTGGATCCTCGACGACGTCACGCCGCTGCGGGCGCTCACGCCCGAGCTGGCGCGCGCGGAGCGGCATCTGTTCGCGCCGCGGCCCACGTACCGGATGGGTGGCGGCGGCGGGTTTGCCGTGCCCGGCGTGGGCGAGAACCCGCCCGCGGGCATCGTGGTGCACTACTACCTGAAGACGAAGCCCGCGGAAGACGTGAAGCTCGAATTCCTCGAGGCGGATGGCGACGTGATTCGCACGTTCACGTCCACAGCGGGCGAGCGCGGCGAGCGGCTCGAGCCGGAGGCGGGGATGAACCGGTTCGTGTGGAACCTCCGTTACCCGGAGGCCAGCCGGTTCGACGGCATGATCATGTGGGCGGGCGGCACGCAGGGCCCGCGCGCGGTCCCCGGTCGCTATCAGGTGCGCCTCACCGTGGGCGATTGGTCGGTCACGCGCGAGGCGGAGGTGTTGGCCGATCCGCGCGTCCGGGCCTCTCCGGCGGATCTCCAGGCGCAGTTCGACCTCCTCCTGCGTATTCGCGACCGGCTCAGCGAGGCGAACGATGCGGTGGTCCGGATCCGGCGCGTGCGGCAGGAGATCGACGGCGTGCGCGCGCGCCTCACCGCCGCGGGCGAGGCGGGGAAGGGGCCGGCGGCCGACTCGGTGCGGGCGGCGGCCAAGCGGATCGTGAGCGACTTGACCGTGGTGGAAGAGGCGATCTACCAGACCAAGAACCGCAGCAACCAGGATCCGCTCAACTTCCCGATCCGGCTCAACAACAAGATCGCCGCCCTCGCGGGTGTCGTGAGCGGCGCGGACGCGCGCCCCACGGATCAGTCCGTGGCGGTGTTCGAGGAGCTGTCCGCCGCCCTCCAGCAGCAGCTCGACCGGCTTCAGGCGGTGCTGGCCGATCAGATCCCCGCCTTCAATGCGGCGGTGGCGGCGCTCAATCTGCCGGCCGTGGGGGTGGAGTAGACGACAGCGGTTTCCTCGGTCCCCGCGCGTGGGTAAGATTGAGCCATGGCCGATCTCCACACCTACACGGCGTCCGACAGTGACCGGATTCGCCGCTTCGTCGTCGAAGACGCGGAGGCGCTCGCCGGCCCCGGACGCCATCGCTTCAGCGGTGCGGACGACACGCGCGGGCAGCCCATCGCCGAGGCCCTCTTCGCGGTGCCGGGCGTGCAGGAAGTCCTCATCGAGGGAAACGCCGTGCTCGTGCTGCGGCGGCCGGACGCCTCGTGGGAGGCGTTAGGTGACCGGGTCAGCTACGCGCTCAGCACCGCGCTCGCCGGCCCGCGGGACCACGCGGCCAGTGGCCCGGCGCTCGACGACGACGCGATCTTCGAGCTCACCGAGCGCATCTTCGCCCGCGACATCAACCCCAGCGTCGCGCAGCACGGCGGCAAGGTCGAGTTGATCGACGTGCAGGACGGCACCGTCATCGTCCGCATGCTCGGCGGCTGCCAGGGCTGCGGCATGGCCAACGTCACGCTGCGCCAGGGAATCGAAGCCAGCCTCCGCAAGGTGATCCCGGGGCTCAGAGGCCTCGCGGATATCACCGATCACGCGTCGGGGCGGAATCCGTACTTCAAGTAAACCGCCCGACGATCCTCACACCTTCCCCGCCACCTTCTGCACGGCGGCCAGCAACTCGTTTGCTTCGAAGGGCTTGGGAAGGAACGGCTGGCCGGTCTTGTCGAGGAACTCGCGGATCTGCGGATCGTGGCCCCACCCCGTCACGAAGACGAACCGGCGGGACATGTCCGGGAACAGTTGCTCCACCTGTTGGAAGAAGTCGTCACCACGGAGGAACGGCAGCCGTAGGTCGCAGACGATGGCCGCGAAGCGGCGGTCACGCAGCTCGGACAGCGCGGCAAGCCCGTTCTGCACGGCCGC
>Ga0224512_10002462_pt1 | contig 16974 bp, 11 predicted proteins | sample SF_May12_sed_USG_4_FD_169103 | JGI IMG/M metagenome (GOLD analysis project Ga0224512, IMG submission 169103) | Sediment microbial communities from San Francisco Bay, California, United States - SF_May12_sed_USGS_13 | ecosystem: Environmental > Aquatic > Marine > Sediment | place: USA...
CCCGCAGCATATCGAGCACCGCAACGACCCGCACCAGCGGCGCCAGGTCGAGATCTACGCGGCCTACGAGGACCTGTGCCAGCGCTCCGGCCTGGTGGACTTCGCCGAACTGCTGCTCCGTTCCCACGAGTTGTGGTTGCAGCAGCCCGACCTGCTGGCACACTACCGGCAGCGTTTTCACCATATTCTGGTGGACGAGTTCCAGGACACCAATACCATTCAATATGCCTGGCTGCGGCTGCTCGCGGAGGATACGGCGCGGATTACGGTGGTGGGTGACGATGACCAGTCCATCTATGGCTGGCGCGGCGCGCGGGTGGAAAATATCCAGCGCTTCAAGCAGGACTTCCCCGGTACGCGGGTGCAACGCATGGAACAGAATTACCGCTCGACCGGCACCATCCTCAAGGCCGCCAATGCCATTATCGCCAACAACACCGAGCGCCTTGGCAAGCAGTTGTGGACCGACGATCAGGAAGGCGTACCGATCCAGTGGTACACGGCCTACAACGAACAGGACGAGGCGCGCTTTGTTGTTGATCGCATCCGCAGTTATGCGGAACAGGGCCAGGCGCGCAGTGATATCGCCATCCTCTACCGTTCCAATGCCCAGTCGCGGGTGTTCGAGGAACGCCTGATCCAGTGCGGTATACCCTACCGGGTGTATGGCGGCCTGCGCTTCTTTGAACGCGCCGAAATCAAGGACGCGCTCGCCTATCTCAGGCTGTGCAGCAACCGTGCGGATGATGCCTCGTTCGAGCGGGTGGTCAATCACCCGCCACGCGGTATCGGTGAGCGCACCCTGGACGTCGTGCGTCAGACGGCGCGTGAACACCAGGTTTCGCTATGGCAGGCTGCCGCAGTGGTGGTGGATGAGCGCCTGGTTGGCGCGCGTGCCGGCAATGCCCTGCTGGTGTTTGTCCGGCTAGTTGAGGGGATGGCGGAAGGGCTGGAACAGCTGCCGCTGGGCGAACAGGTGGAGCATGTCATGGATCCCAGCGGCCTGCTCGACCACTTTGCCAGGGAAAAGGGCGAAAAGGGCCAGGCACGACTCGAGAACCTGCGCGAACTGGTCAATGCGGCGCGCGAGTTCGAGGTGGATGGCGAGACCGAACTGGACCCTTTATCCGATTTTCTTTCGCACGCGGCCCTTGAGGCCGGCGAGGGTCAGGCCGATGCCTGGGAAGACTGTGTTCAGTTGATGACCCTGCACTCCGCCAAGGGCCTGGAGTTCCCGCTGATCTTCCTGTGCGGCATGGAGGAAGGCCTGTTTCCACATCAGCGTTCAGTCGATGAGCCCGGGCGCCTGGAAGAGGAGCGCCGGCTTTGTTATGTCGGCATCACCCGGGCCCGCAAGCAGGTGATCATCACCTGTGCCGAGCGCCGCCGGCTCTACGGTTCGGAGACCTACAGCCTGCCATCGCGCTTTATCAGCGAGATACCCGCTGCGCTGATCGAGGAAATCCGTCCGCGGGTGAGCATCAGCCGGCCACTCCAGGCGACATCCGCCGGCGCCAATGTGTATCCGGATGCGGTGTCCGCATCGCTCAAGCTCGGCCAGCATGTGCGCCACAAGAAATTCGGCGAGGGTGTGGTGATGAATTATGAGGGCCAGGGAAGCAACGCGCGGGTGCAGGTGAACTTCGCGCATGCCGGGGCCAAGTGGCTGGTGGTCTCCTATGCCAACCTGGAGCAGATGGGCGCCTGATCCAGGTTGCCTGGAAAAATGCAGGCCAGGGATGGTCTGATCACGCCGTCATTCCGGGCGGAGCGTAGCGGAGACCCGGAATCCAGTGGTTGGTAATCAGGCAGTTACTGGATTCCGGCTTTCGCCGGAATGACGAATAATGGATTAATTCAGGTCATCCCTAGTGCGTTTGTAGCGTTGTGTCGGTGGCTTGCACCGCCTGGGTGATACTCAGCAGGCTCTCGCGCGGTCGTCCAATGAAGTTGCCCTGTGCGCGATCAACGCCCATCTGCCCGAGTATCTGCAAGGTTTCCTGGTTTTCGACACATTCCGCAATGGTCTGCTTGCCCAATGCATGGGCGACCTGGTTCATTGATTCGACCATGGCCTGGTCCACCGTGCTGTGCGCCATGCCCTTCACGAAGCCCCCGTCGATCTTGAGTTTATCGACCGGCAGGTGTTTCAGGTAGGCGAAGGAGGAAAAACCCGAGCCGAAATCGTCCAGCGCGAACTGGCAGCCGATGTCCTTCAGGGCACCGATGAATGCCTCGGCGGCGGCCAGGTTGGCTATGGCGGCAGTCTCGGTGATCTCGAAGGTGACCAGGGTCGGTTCCATACCGGTACTGGACAGCATCTCCTGAATCAGCGGCAGCAGTGTGGCATCTTCAAATGCCTTGCCGGACAGGTTGATGGAGAAGCTGGTTGTATGTCCCTGTGCATGCAGTTCGCTGAGTTGCTTGATAGCGCGACTGACGATCCAGCGATCAACGCTGTGAATCAGGCCAAAACGTTCCGCCGCGGGCATGAAACCACCCGGCAGGATGATCTGTCCGTCATCGCAGATCATGCGTACCAGCACCTCGTAGTCGCTGATCTGGCCGCTGGCGACCGACACGATCGGCTGGTAAACCAGCTGGAAGCGGTCATGCTCGAGCATTTCACGCACCCGCGTCGCCCAGCCCATGTCGGCCGCCATGCCGGCCTTGTCACTGTCGGCCGGGTTGTACAGATTGGCGCGGTTGCGGCCTTGCTGCTTGGCCATGTTGCAGGCCAGGTCCGCATGCGACAGTGCCTCTTCGGCTGTTGCCACTCTCGGGTCGAGCATGGCCACGCCGATGCTGCAGGTCACGTTGAAGGGCTTGCCTGCCTCGATGAACTTGTAGTCGTCGCACAGGGCGCGGAAATTTTCCGCGGCGCGCAGGACGTCGCGCTTGTTGATGTTGTACAGCAGCAGGGTAAACTCATCGCCACCGAAGCGGGCCAGCAGGTCACCATCGCGCACGTGCGACGACAGCAAGGCAGCGATCTCGACCAGCAGGCGGTCACCCGCGGGGTGGCCGATGGTGTCGTTGATGTAGCGGAACTGGTCGAGATCGAAATAGAACAGGGCACAGGCGGAACCGTTACGCGCTACGCGTGCCACCGTGCGGTCCAGTTCCTGCTGGAAATAGTTGCGATTGAACAGGCCTGTCAGCGAATCATGTTCGGCGTGATAGGAAAGCTGGTGCTGGAATGCCTTTTGTTCGGTGATGTCTCGCGCCGTCCCGCTGATACGGATGACCTTGCCGTTCTTGTCCGCATGGGTCTTTGCGCTGAAGCTCAGGAAGTGTGGTCTGCCTTCCGAATCCAGGTGCACGGTCTCGAACTGTACCCGGTCCTTGCCCTGCAGCAGTGCCTCGATGGCCTCCTTGTCAATGGGCGGATGGTCGGGCGACCTGAATTCATGGAGTCGCCGTTGCAGCATGGCCTCGGGTTCCAGGCCGTAAATAGTCAGGCAGGCGCGGTTGATATAGGTGAGGTGGCCGTGCGCGTCCGTGGTCCAGACCAGATCGTGTGCGGTTTCAACCAGGTCGCGGTAGCGGAGCTCTGACTCTTTCAACTGCTTCTCGATAGCCGTGCGCCGGGTGACGTCTGCAACCAGGCAGGTAAACATGCGGCGACCATTGATGTGCATCTCGGAGGTGCGCACCGACATCTGCATTGGCGCGCCATTGCGGTGAAACCCCCTGAGTTCGGATTCAACGTCAAGCGGTTGCAGCATATTTTCTTTATCGACCAGATCCGGCAGTAGCGACTTGATGGAGCGCTGGCAAATCTCGGAGGCCAGGTAACCGAAAAATTTTTCCGCGGCAGGATTGAAGGTCTCGATCAGTCCCTGCTCGTTGGTGACGATGATGCCCTCGGCAGCGTTGTCTACGACCGCGCGCATGTGGGTTTCCTGTTCACCGAGGCGTCGGAACAGTTTGCCGAGCGCCTGGGTCATGAAGCCGATCTCGTCGGTCGATTGCGGGCTCAGCCGGGCCAGGTCGGCATGTTTCGAGGCACCGCTGCGCAGGAACAGTTCCTGCACCGGCGACAGCGCCTGCGACACGCTGCGGATCGAAAACAGGGTAATGGTCACCGTGATGGCAACCAGGGTCAGCCAGATGGCTACATGGTCCGGGGCCAGGCTGCCGGCCCGCTGCAGCTGATAGTTCATTAATACCGAGTAGGACAGCAGCGGCACAAACCCGCCCAGCAGCATGATCCTGGACTTGAGGCTCACCTGGATCTTCTGCAGACTGAGGTGCCCGGCCAGTTTCCCGATCAGGTCCAGTGCCAGCTGGTAGGTCGGCAGGCCGACCAGGGCCGCCACCGACAGCTGCAGCAGCATGAGCTGCAGGAACGGTCCCAGCGAGGTGGCGATGGGTTTCTGGGCTGCCAGGAAAAACAGCGCCGGGGTCGCCAGGGCATACAGGATATAGCAGCTCCAGTAATCCCGGCTGAAGCGCGCCAGACGCTGTTGCTGACGGGCTGTCAGGCCGGCGCCGGGGCGCTGCCGGGAGAAATCACCCAGATTATTGAAATAGCTTGAAAAATAGGCATATGACCAAAGTGTCGTACCGAGCACAAAGCTCGCCAGGATGGCCGCTGTCTGGGGGTCACCCAGTTCATCGGGGGTGATCAGGCCGAACAGCACGGCGCTGGCAAGACCTGCGATGGGCGCCAGCAGCAGGCCGGCGATGATCAGTGTGGTAAAGCGTGTTCGAATCGTTTTTAGCTCACTCAATGTCCCGGAACCTCCTCCCTAACGCGTCTGCTCGAGCCGGCTGGGTCGTGTGAGGGCGAATTATTTATATTTTTATAAATTAGTGAACTAGCTTGGATACTGAATGCGTTCGCTGAATACTATGCCATAAGTCGGTGGAATTTCAAGACGAGTTGACAATTTATTTCCGACGAGTCTGCCGGATGCGGGCGGCTGCGAAGGCCCTGCCGGGGCGACCGGCGTACAATGCCTGCTTCACTACGCAGGGTTATGGGGGATGTAGATGAAAAGACGCGATTTTCTCGGCAAAGCCGGTGGCGGGGCGCTCCTGACAGGCGCCTGGTTGAGCGGTTGCCAACAGACTGAGGCACCCTCCGGTGATGCGCCCAGTGCGCGCAGCGAGACCATCACCTGGAAGCTGGTAACGACCTGGCCAAAGAATTTCCCCGGCCTGGGTACGGGTGCGAACAACCTGGCGCGGCTTATCGGCGAGATGAGCGGCGGCCGCCTGCAGGTCAAGGTCTATGGGGCCAGAGAACTGGTCCCCGCGCTCGAGGTGTTCGACGCGGTCTCACGCGGAACGGCCGAACTGGGCCACGGTGCGGCCTATTACTGGAAGGGCAAAAGCACGGCTGCACAGTTTTTTGCCGCAGTGCCATTCGGCCTGACCGCCCAGGAGATGAATGCCTGGCTTTATTACGGCGGCGGCATGGAGTTGTGGCGTGAGGTGTATGCGCCCTTTGGTCTGATTCCGGCGGCGGCGGGCAATTCCGGGGTGCAGATGGCTGGCTGGTTCAACCGGGAGATCAACAGCCCCGAGGACCTGCGGGGCCTGAAGATGCGTATCCCGGGACTCGGTGGTGAGGTGCTCAGACGCGCGGGCGGCACCCCCGTGAGCCTGCCGGGTGGCGAGATCTTCACCTCGCTGCAGTCCGGTGCCATCGACGCCACGGAATGGGTCGGTCCCTACAACGACCTGGCCTTCGGTCTCTACAAAGCGGCGAAATACTATTATTACCCGGGCTGGCACGAGCCCGGCACCACGCTGGAATGCCTGATCAACCAGGCGGCCTTCGAGGCGCTGCCCGCTGACCTGCAGCATATCGTGACGAATGCCTGCCGGGTTGTGAATGAAGACATGCTGGCGGAATACACGGCACGCAACAACGCGGCCCTGCAGACCCTGAAAACGGAACACCGCGTCGATCTCAGACGCCTGCCTGATGCCGTGCTCGAGCGACTGCGGGAACTTTCGGATGCAGTGGTGGCGGAGGTCGCGGAAGAAGACCCGCTGTCCGGCAAGGTGTATGCGTCATTCAGGCAGTTCCGCGACCAGGTGGAGGCCTGGCACGACATCTCCGAGCGCGCCTACCTGAACGTGCGCGCCGGCTGATTCGGATGCGGCCTACTCGAAGTTGTAGGCGAACTTGAGCAGGTGAAAATCGACACCGTCGTTGTCGTCACCGAAATCGACATTCGAGAGGTGCTGGAACCGGTAGGTCAGTTCGTAGCGGCCCTTGTCCCCAAAGCCCAGGCCGATGCCCAGGTGGGAGCCGACCTGGACGGCGGTATCAAGGTCGTGGCCGCCGAGCCGGGTCTCCGACAGCAGGTGGGCACCGATGCCGATCTCGGAGAACGGACTGATCCCGCTGGACAGGTCGGCATCGCGCTGCAGGCGCAATACCGGCGTGACACCGACTTCGTACAGGTCGCTGTTGTCGACATCCGACTCCAGGTAGGCCAGTGACACGTCCCAGTAGCCGCCGACGAACCAGGCGCCCCCGTTGAACAACGTCCGGTTCCAGCGGTTCTGGATACCGAGCCGGAATACATTCGCATCGATGGAATTATCGTCTGTGCCCACGCTGAGGGAGATCGTGTCGACCCAGCGATCGCCGGCAGCCTGTGCCGGGCCGAGCTGGGCGACGAACAGCAGTGAAACAAGCAAGATCCGGGTTGATGTTGTCATTGTGAACCTCGTTTGCAGTACTGAAGGCCGGATACTCTCATAAATCCGGCCGAATTGTCACGGCCAGGACCATCAGTTTGCATAGATGATTCCGGGCAGCCAGGTGGCCAGTTGCGGCCATAGCGCCAGGATGATCAGCATGAACAACTGCAGCCCGATGAAAGGCATAACCCCCTGATAGATCTGTGTGGTTGTGACTTGCGCCGGCGCCACGCCGCGCAGGTAGAACAGGGCGAAGCCGAAGGGCGGCGTCAGGAACGAGGTCTGCAGGTTGAGGGCGATCATGATCCCCAGCCACACAGGGTCCAGTCCCATGGACAGCAGCACCGGCCCGACGACGGGGACCACCACGAAGGTAATCTCGATAAAATCGAGCACGAAACCGAGCAGAAACATCAGCAGCATCACCGCCAGCATCGCACCCAGCGCGCCGCCCGGCAGGTTGTGCAGCAGTTCGGCCACGATTACGTCGCCACCGAAGCCACGGAAAACCAGCGAGAATACCGAGGCCCCGATCAGGATCATGAACACCATGCAGGTGACCCGTGTGGTGCTGCGCATGACCTCACGCAACATACCAAGGTTGAACTGTCCCTGTGCGACGGCCAGCAGGATGGCGCCCATGGCGCCCACCGAGGCCGCTTCCGTCGGTGTGGCGATACCCGCCAGTATGGAACCCAGCACAGCAACGATCAGCAGCAGAGGCGGCAACAGGACCCGCAGCACCTGTTGCAGCAGGGCGCCGTCGGAAAGCGATTCCTGCTCCGCGTCGGTGATGGCCGGCATGGTCGCGGGGCGCAGCGCGGCCGTGATGGCCAGGTAGGCGAGATAGAGGCTGACCAGTATCAGTCCGGGCAGGAGGGCGCCGCTGAACAGGTCGCCGACCGAGACGGTATCAGGGGAGAACACGCCCATGTCGAGCTGTGCCTGCTGGTAGGCGGAGGACAGTACATCCCCCAGCAGCACCAGTACGATGGAGGGCGGGATGATCTGGCCGAGGGTGCCGGCCGCGCAGATGGTGCCGGCCGCGATGCGCGGGTCATAACCACGGCGCAGCATGGTTGGCAGTGATAGCAGTCCCATGGTCACCACGGTGGCGCCGACGATACCGGTGCTGGCGGCCAGCAGCATGCCGACCAGGATGACTGAAAGACCCAGTCCGCCGCGCAGTCGCCCGAACAGTGCCGCCATAGTATCGAGCAGGTTTTCGGCCACGCGCGAGCGTTCCAGCATCACACCCATGAACACGAACAGCGGAACGGCGATCAGGGTGAGGTTGGTCATGATGCCGTACAGGCGGTTGGGCAGGGCCGCGAGGAAGGCACTGTCGAAGCTGCCCGTCAGTTGCCCGATGAAGGCAAAGCCGAGCGCGCTGCCCGCCAGTGTGAACGCCACCGGGAAGCCTGTCATTAGCAACAGGCAGACGACCACAAACAGCAGCAGCGATATCATCGTGTCTGTGTCCCGATGCCCGCTCGCATGATCACAGTTCCCGGTCCAGTCCGGCAGTGCCGCTGTCAGTATCCGGTCGCCAGCCGGCCAGCAGCAGGATGCTGTGCAGTACCATGGAAAGCCCCTGCAGCAGCAACAATGCGGCCATCAGCGGGATGGCTGTCTTCAACAGGAATACCGCGTCCAGCCCGCCGGCCTCCTGGGAGGCTTCACGCATGGACCAGGACACGGCAACGTATTCCCAGCTGCTGTATAGGATGAATGCGCAGACCGGCGTCAGCAGCAACAGCGTGCCCAGCAGGTTAATCCAGGCCTTGCCGCGCGGCGTGAGGGCGCGGTAAAAGATATCGACACGCACATGGCCATCGTGCTTCAGGGTGTAGGCGGCACCCAGCATGAAGACCGCGGCATGCAGGTAGGAAATGGATTCCTGCAGGGCAATGGAGCCGGTCTGGAAGACATAGCGCAGGACGACCACGGCAAAGGTGATCAGCACCGTCCCCAGTGTCAGCCAGGCAATGAGGCGCCCGGTTAGTTCAGCGAGACTGTCCAGGCCTCGGGCGAGTGCGTGGAGTTTTTCATACATGTTGCCGGCCTCCCGCAGCAAACCAGATCAGCCATTAACCCGGTGCGGGCGGTGCATGAGACGGGGATGCGAATTCAGCGCACGCGACATGGCTAAAGACGGACGCACGGGCCAGGTTGCGGGCGGGCCCGGGTGATTACCAGCGGAAGATCATCCAACTCGGTACCAGCAGCGCCGGCTCGAGCTTGTTGTAGCGTGATTCCAGCGAGCCGTCACCGTCCTTGTCGATCAGGTAGTAGGGCGGACCGTTACGCGGTTCGATCTTGACCATGTAGAGCTGACCGTTGACGCGGTATTCGTGAATGGTTTCTTTATCCCGCTTGATGATGGTGACTTCGGGCTCCAGTTCATCGGCCTCGCTGAGACCGGTCGGCGGCGCGCTCGTATCGGGCAGGGGTTCGAGCACCGGGTCCGCCGCGGGGAGCGCCAGTGGTATGCATAGCATCAAGGCGAGCAGCATTATTTTCACGGTGTAATTCCTGCGATCAATTCAGAGTTCAAGCAGCTTTTCCTGTTCCTGTTGCGATGGTTCAAAGCTGATATGTTCATAGTAGTCGAAGATAGCATCCACGACCTCCTGCGGCTTGTCCAGTACCTTGAACAGGTCGAGGTCCTCTGCAGAGATGGTGCCCTCGGTGACCAGGGTGTGCTTGAACCAGTCGAGCAGGCCGGTCCAGAACCCGGATACCACCAGGATGATAGGGATGCGTCGCGTCTTGTTGGTCTGCACCAGGGTGAGGATCTCCGCGAGTTCGTCCAGGGTGCCGAAACCACCCGGCAATACCACGTAGGCCGAGGCATACTTGACGAACATCACCTTGCGTGAGAAGAAGTGGCGGAAATTGAGCCCGATGTCCTGGTACTTGTTGCCGGACTGTTCCATCGGCAGCTGGATGTTCAGACCGATGCTGGGTGATTTTCCGGCAAAGGCCCCCTTGTTGCTGGCCTCCATGATGCCCGGTCCGCCGCCGCTGATCACCGCAAAGCCGGCATTCGACAGCGCCAGGCAGATTTCTTCGGCCAGCTTGTAATGGGGATGGTCGGGCAAGGTGCGGGCGGAGCCGAACACACTGACCGAGGGCTTGACCTGGGCCAGCCGCTCGAAGCCCTCCACAAATTCGGCCATGATCTGGAAAATCTTCCAGGACTCACGGGTCAGTTGCGAGTCGTCTTTTGGCAGGGTGCCGTGGTTCTTGAGCCGGGAATCTTTATGCATGGTCATCGAGAGCGGGTATCCTGATCAAGGCAGTGATATCTATAAAAAAAGAGATTAAAACGGCTTTGATGATACCATGTTCGCCCGTTCTGAATCGGTAGCCGGGACACTGTGCGGGCGGCCGGCAACCAGGTTTACATATGAATGATAAAAATACCAAACCGTTTGTGCTGGTTGACGGATCGTCCTATCTCTACCGCGCGTTTCATGCCCTGCCACCACTGACCAATTCGCGCGGTGAGCCGACCGGCGCGGTCTACGGCGTCATCAATATGCTGCGCAGCCTGGTGGCCGAATACCAGCCGGAGTATATGGCCGTGGTGTTCGATGCACGCGGCAAGACCTTCCGCGATGACCTGTTTGCCGCGTACAAGGCCAACCGGCCGCCGATGCCGGATGAGCTGGCCGCGCAGATCGAGCCCCTGCACGTGCTGGTGCAGGCGCTGGGACTGCCGCTGTTGCAGGTGCCCGGTGTCGAGGCCGATGACGTCATCGGCACCCTGGCTCAGCAGGCGAGTGCACTGGGAATGGAGACCGTGATATCGACCGGGGACAAAGACATGGCACAGCTGGTGGATAAGCATGTCACCCTGGTGAATACCATGTCGCGCAGTGTGCTCGACCCGGAGGGCGTACGGGACAAGTTCGGGGTGCCGCCGGAATCCATTGTGGATCTGCTGGCCCTGATGGGCGACAGCTCCGACAACATCCCGGGCGTGCCCAAGGTCGGGCCCAAGACGGCGGCCAAATGGCTCAGCACTTATGGCTCGCTGGACGGGGTGATCGCACACGCCGGCGAGATCCAGGGGAAGGTCGGTGAAAGCCTGCGTGACCATCTCGAGACCCTGGCACTGTCGCGCCAGTTGGCCACCATTCGCTGTGACGTCGAGCTGGGGAGCGGGCCGCTCGATCTGCAGCCCGGGCAGCCGGATCTAAAGCAGTTGCGCGAATGCTATACCCGTCTTGAATTCAGCCGCTGGCTGGACCAGCTCGGCAGGGAACCGGCAGCTGCCGCCGCGGACGCCGGAGCGGATGTCGGCGCGGTCCCGGAAAGCCATTACGAAACCGTGTTGACAGAGGCGCGGTTCGAGGACTGGCTGGCGCGGCTGGAGGCGGCCGGGGAGTTCGCCATGGACACCGAGACCACCAGCCTCGATTACATGGTGGCGCGCATCGTCGGGGTGTCATTTGCCGTCAGCGCGGGTGAGGCCGCTTACGTGCCGCTGGCGCATGACTACCCCGGTGCCCCGGACCAACTGGATCGTGACACGGTGCTGGCGCGGTTGCGGCCGATATTAGAAAGTACAGAATACAAAAAAATTGGGCATAACCTTAAATATGATCGTAACGTCTTGGCCAATCATGATATTACTCTTTCAGGTATGCGCTTCGATAGCATGCTGGAGTCCTATGTCATCGACAGCACGGCGACGCGCCACAACATGGATTCGGTGGCGCTGAAGTACCTGGGCCATAAGACCATCAGCTACGAGGAGGTGGCCGGGAAGGGCGTCAACCAGCTGGGTTTCAACGAGGTGCCGCTGGAGGCAGCCGCCCCCTATGCCGCAGAGGACGCGGACATCACTCTGCGCCTGCATCAGGCCATCTGGCCGAAGTTGGTGGCCGAACCGGGCCTGGAGAAGATCTACAACGAGATCGAACTGCCGCTGCTGACCGTACTGTCCGACATGGAGCGTGCCGGTGTTGCCATCGACACCGACATGCTGGCCCGGCAGAGCCGGGAGCTGGCAGGTCGCATTGTGGAGATCGAACAGGAGGCGCAACGCGAGGCCGGTCAGCCATTCAATCTGGGCTCACCCAAGCAGATCCAGGAGATCCTGTTCGACAAGCTGCAATTGCCGGTGCTGGCCAAGACACCCAAGGGGGCGCCGTCCACCGCAGAGTCGGTCCTGCAGGAACTGGCGCTGGATTACCCGCTGCCGCGCCTGATCCTGGAGTACCGCTCCTTCAGCAAGCTCAAGTCGACCTACACCGACCGCCTGCCGGAACAGGTGTGCGCCGCTACCGGGCGCGTGCATACCTCCTATCACCAGGCAGTGGCCGCCACCGGTCGCCTGTCATCCTCGGACCCGAACCTGCAGAACATCCCGGTGCGCACCGAGGAGGGCCGACGCATTCGCCAGGCCTTTGTGACGCGGCCGGGCTACCGCATGCTGGCCGCGGACTATTCCCAGATCGAGCTGCGCATCATGGCGCACCTGTCTTCGGACGACGGCCTGCTAAAGGCCTTCGCCACCGGTGCGGACGTGCACCGGGCCACGGCGGCGGAGGTATTCGGGGTGGCGCCCGAGCAGGTCACGGGGCAACAACGGCGTTCCGCGAAGGCGATCAACTTCGGCCTGATCTATGGCATGTCGGCCTTTGGGCTGGCGCGCCAGTTGGGGATCGCGCGCGGCGCGGCCCAGGAATACATCGACCTGTACTTCGAACGCTACCCCGGGGTGAGGGACTACATGGAGGCCACGCGTGAACAGGCACGGGACCTCGGCTATATCGACACCGTGTTTGGGCGCCGGCTCTACCTGCCCGATATCAATGCGCGCAACCCGCAACGGCGGGCCGCAGCGGAGCGTACTGCCATCAATGCGCCCATGCAGGGGACGGCCGCGGACATTATCAAGCGCGCCATGATCCACTTGCATGACTGGATCGGCTCGCAGCACGCGCTGGATATCACCATGATCATGCAGGTGCATGATGAACTGGTCTTCGAGATCGCCGCGGCGGATGTCGAACAGGCGCGTACCCCCATCAGGGAGGCCATGATAGGCGCGGCTGAGCTGAAGGTGCCGCTGCTGGTGGATATCGGGGTGGGCAGTAACTGGGACGAGGCGCACTGACACAGGCGGCCTGTATGTGCGTTTTTCTGACGGATGCGATCCCGGTCCCGGTGAACCTTTTGTTCGACCTGCAGTCACAGACATTGAGCGCTAGGGCGTTCACCCGCTCCCTCCCTGAGCGGGCATTCCTCCTACCTGGTCCCACGGGATCGGGTGTTTTGTAGACCCCGGCATCCTCCCCCTTTGCCGGGGTTTTTTTTCTGGCGTGACCGGCGGCGAATTTCGAATCAATTTGTCGTGAACTGCTGCTAAAAGATGCTAAATAACCTTATTTATTATATTTCTGCTGCTATTTGCATCGTAATGTCGTTATTCCGGTTCGATAGCCAGCCAAAGGTCCAGGATCGCGCGTGCCTCGTCAGCCCCGACTCGGGTCAGGGCCGAGAACAGTTGCACAGAAGCAGCGGAATAATGCTCGGCGAGGTGCTTGCGTACCTGCAGCAGTGCCGCCTGTGCCGGGCCACGCTTGAGCTTGTCGGCCTTGGTGAGCAGGACGTGTGCGGGTAGTCCCGCGATGTGACACCATTCCAGCAGCTGCCGGTCGAACTCCTTGAGCGGATGACGGATATCCATTAGCAGGATCACGCCCTGGAGGCAGCGACGGGTCTCCAGGTAGCCGGCGATGTGTCGTTGCCACTGGTTCTTGATGTTGCGCGCGACCTTGGCATAGCCGTAGCCGGGCAGATCGACCAGTCGCCGCTGCTCATCGAGGCTGAAGAAATTGATTTGCTGGGTACGGCCCGGTGTCTTGCTGGTCCGGGCCAGGGCCTTCTGGCCAGTAATCACATTCAGGGCACTGGATTTGCCGGCATTGGAGCGCCCGGCAAATGCGACCTCGAGGCCGCTATCCGGTGGGGCATGTGCCTCATCGGGGGCGCTGAGCAGGAAGCGAACGTGCTGATAGCGATTTTTCATGTTTAATGGGCTGTGGCACACGCCGGATGACGGTCCATTCAGGGCATTAGAATGGCCCCTAAATTGCGCGAAGGCGCCATTTTAACCAATTATTTTATAGTAATCGTACACTCAAAAGGCTTTCTTGTGTGTGCTGGCAGGTGACAGTGTGTACCGATTCGATTTCAGGATCCCTCTGGCTTTACCGATTGAACGATCCCCCTCAAACCTTAGCAATGGCTATGGTTTTTCGTACGATCGCCCAATCAGCTTTGCCAGATTGCCCCTGAAAACGAAACCTTCGTACAATATATGGCTCGACTCTGGCCGGAATGAAAACCCGCGATACAAGCAGCGGCCATCACGCGTCGACTATGCCTTGTGGTTGACCCTCTGTCGTCTGGCTGCTATACAAGACGCCCATTTTGCCGTCATGCGTGTGGCGCCTGCCCCGCAGCATGATCCAGAGTCTAATTACCGGGCACGTACCCGGCGTGCAAGCGGAGACAGGAGTAGGTCTGCTATGAAAAACTGGCTTTATCTAACCATAGGATTGCTTTCATTTTTTGCGGCGACGACGGCCCAGGCGGCTGGTGATGCGGAAGCCGGAAAGGCCAAATCGGCCAGTTGTGCTGCCTGCCACGGCGTCGATGGCAACAGTGTCAATCCCGAGTGGCCCAAGCTGGCCGGCCAGCATGAAGGCTATTTGGTCAAGCAACTGTACTACTTCGGTGACGGTGAACGTGACAACTCGATCATGAAAGGCATGGTCGCCAGTCTTTCCGAGCAGGACCGTATGGATCTCGCTGCCTATTACGCCAGCCAGAAGGCGACCATCGGTGCCGCCGACCCCGAACTGGTCGAATTTGGTGAACGCATCTACCGCAGCGGCAACGCTCAAAGTGGTATCGCACCCTGCATGGGATGCCATGGCCCGAACGGTAGCGGTAACCCCGCCGCGAACTATCCGGCCCTGCGCGGTCAGCATGCCAAGTACGTCGAGAACCAGATGCACGGTTTCGCCAGTGGCAACCGGGTTAACGAGAATGCCACCAAGATGATGCAGATTCTCGCGTCCCGGATGACGAATCGCGAAATCCGCGCCGTTGCCTCCTATATCCAGGGGCTGCACTAAGGCCACCCAACAGGGCTCCAGGCTTGCCCCGCGTGCGGGGCAGAGCCCTGCGGTCGATAATCTGAACTGCGCCGATCGGCGATTGTCAAAGGACCTGCCGTTACTGCCGGCGCGGTATGCCCTGGTCAGCGGGTGTTCCCGGGCACTTTGTCACCCTTTTTGCCTCTCTGGGCGTTAATATATTCCTGTCGAGCCGCATTCCCGCGAGGGTCGAGGGCGGCCTTATGCCAATGCAAATCCGGAGTTGATGTTATGAAAAAATTGACCAGCTGGTTGTTAGCCGTGTTGTTTTCGCTGCCTACGTTGACGGCCGTCGCAGCCGGGGAGTACATGGAAGGTGTGGAGTACACGCGGCTTGTCAAACCGCAGCCGACAGCTGCAGCCGACAAGGTGGAGGTGGTGGAACTGTTCTGGTACGGCTGCCCACACTGTTTTTATCTGGAGCCACACCTCGGTAAGTGGCTTGAGAACAAGCCCGATGATGTCGAATTCGTGCGTCTGCCGGCTGTGCTTGGCAAGAGCTGGGAATTGCTCGGCAAGGCCTATTTCACGGCCGAGCTGCTCGGTGTGGTGGACAAGATCCACCAGCCACTGTTCGAGGCCATCCATGTGAAGAATCAGAAATTCCGTGATGTTGCGGCGCTAGAGGATTTCTTTGTCAGCCACGGTGTTGCCGGGAAGGACTTCAAGAACACATTCCATTCCTTCGCCGTTGCGGTCAAGATCAACAACGCCAAGTTGATGACACGGCGCTATGCGATCAGCGGCGTGCCCACACTGATCGTGAACGGCAAGTTCAGCACCGGTGCCAGCATCGCCGGCGGTAACGAGGATGTCATCAAGGTACTCGACTTTCTGATCAAGCAGGAGCGCGCTGCGGGTGATGCGCCCGCACAGGCGACGGCCGTTCAGCCCTGAGAAGCCGCATGCCCCACATCACCCGGTTAATGCCAATGCCTGAAGACGCCGCGTTCTGATGAAGGCGGCCGAGCTATTCGTCCGCTGCCTCGAACATGAGGGCGTGGAATACATATTCGGTATTCCGGGCGAGGAAAACCTGGATGTGATGGATGCCCTGCTGGAGTCAAACATCCGCTTCATTATCACCCGTCACGAGCAGGGCGCCGCCTTTATGGCCGATGTCTACGGGCGCCTGACGGAACGCCCGGGCGTCTGCCTGGCGACACTCGGCCCGGGCGCAACCAATCTCATCACCGGTGTGGCCGATGCCAACCTCGACTATGCGCCGCTAGTCGCTATCGCCGGCCAGGCCGGCACCAACCGCCTGCACAAGGAGTCGCACCAGGTCCTCGACCTGGAGAAGCTGTTCCACACGGTCACCAAGTATTCCGCCAGCCTGCTAGAGCCCGAGATCATTCCCGAGGTGGTACGCAAGGCCTTCAAGCTGGCGCAGACGGAAAAGACCGGTGCGACCTTCATCGAGTTTCCGGAAAATATCGCCGAGATGGAGGTCGAGCAGGACATGCTGCCGGTGGACCACCCGCAGGATCCCGAGCCATCGGCTGAAAAGGTGGAACAGGCGGCCCGGTTGATCAGCGCCGCGCGCAACCCGATCATCCTGGCCGGTCACGGTGTGGTGCGCTCCAAGGCCTGGAAACAACTGGCGGACTTCGCCGGCACGCTGAACATACCGGCGGCCAACACCTTCATGGCCAAGGGTGTCATTCCTTTCAAACACCCGTGCGCGCTCGGCAGCGCCGGGCTGCAGGCTAATGACTATGTCAGCGGCGGTTTCAACCAGGCGGACGTTATCATCTGCGTCGGTTATGACCTGGTCGAATACCATCCCTACCTGTGGCACCCGACACGCGATCGCATCATCATTCATATCGATCATTCGCCGGCCGAGGTCGATGCACACTACCCGGTCAAGGTCGGTGTCATCGGCGATCTGAAGCACAGTCTGGTGCGCATTGCCGCGCTGGCGACGCCGCACCAGGGGCACCATATGCGCCCGCTGCGCGAGGCGATGATCGATGAGATGAACCTGCACCGCGATGACACGGAGTACCCGGTCAAGCCTCAGAAGATCATCTGGGACCTGCGCACCGCGCTCAAGCTTGAGGACATCGTTATCTGTGATGTCGGTGCGCACAAGATGTGGATGGCGCGCATGTTCCGCTGT
>Ga0224512_10002463_pt1 | contig 16973 bp, 13 predicted proteins | sample SF_May12_sed_USG_4_FD_169103 | JGI IMG/M metagenome (GOLD analysis project Ga0224512, IMG submission 169103) | Sediment microbial communities from San Francisco Bay, California, United States - SF_May12_sed_USGS_13 | ecosystem: Environmental > Aquatic > Marine > Sediment | place: USA...
ACAGATTAACCTCACGTCGACATCGAAAAGGACCCCTGTGGCGATGTCGACGTGAGGTTAATCTGTTGATCGGACGGGACAGGACTTGGATTGCCGAACTGATCCTGCGCCTGGATACGTAGTGGACCCGCTTCTCCGGTGGTTTGGATGATAAAAGCGCTGGTGGCGTAGACGAGTTGCGTGATGGGACCGGCGACGACGTCAAGCGTCGGTGACGACGCAACGGGCGCCGGGGCCAAACCGTCGGGATCACTCCTGACCAGAAACTCTACCGCACTCTGGGAGTTGGTTTGAGCGGTGGAGACCGCGCCGGGGTTCGCACCGGTGGAGTCGCCGTACACGAGGAACACATGCTTCGGTACCGCCAGGTTATCGACGGTAATGGTCACGATCTGCCCGGCAATCGACAGCGCTGGATTCGCGCCCCCATGATCACTGCTGACCGTCACATAACCCGCCGATGAGGGGGAGCCGTCCTGCGGGGGTGTCCACCCGGTGGGGATGGTAATCTCGATGATGCCGCCGGCGGAGAAAGACTCGGTGTTGGCGTAGTCGATCGTCCACATCCCCTGCGAGCCAGCGGTCACCTGGGCCGCGGGGCTGATCGTCGCGCTGCCACTGCCTGGGGTAGCGAGGCCGGCCAGAACGGCGGTGCCATAAAACATCACCGCTGCAGCAACGATCCCGAATGATAGCGTTCGCATGAGCAAAAATTCACCTGAAAAACGATCGGGACACGGTGTATCCGCAGACCCGGGGAGACACCAAACGGACGAACCCCCGGAGAAACAGCAATTACCGTGCCTCATCCTTGCGTAAATCTATAGGAATACACATCTTATAAAGAGTTACCGGGTTTGGCCGACGGACGGTTTCTATCTGTCAACGGCAAGAGTCGTGAATGCGCGTATTCTACCAGGGGGCTCAGTGAAATGCAATGAAAACGGGAGGTTATGCGTGGCTGTCGATTGGGGATTTGCCCCAGGCGTGGTGTGGATAACTCGGTGCCAGGGTTGTGGATAACTCGTCGCCCCTGTAATCCCCGCCTGGTTATTGGCTCGTCGCCGGAATCCTCAATACCGAATTGACGCCATCGAAGCCATCGGGCACGGTCTCGTTGTTGCTGGGGTCAGGGATCCACTTGACCCCATCGACGACAAATTTGTACTGGTATACACCGGGAGCCAGGGTGTAAAGAAGTGTCCACTCGCCATCGCCATTCTTGTCGATCATGGGGTCCGACCGGACCGACCAATTGTTGAAATCGCCCACGACATAGACTTTAGTCGCATCGGGATCGTAGTACCGAAAAATGACACCATCGGCCACAAGTTCCGGACCCATCCTGCCTCGTACAGACGGCGTTCCCGAACAACCCACTTGCACCACGAGACCGGTCGCCCAAGCCAATACCACCACAGTAAAACCGATACCTCGCTGTCTGCGTGTCATCGAATCTCCAGCCGCGTGCCTCTCACATGAAGCACAATCTGCGAACAGATCTGCGCAGGGCCTCCTTGCACCTCTTCCGGGTTACCCGGGTCGGTATGCCAGGTATTCTCGTCCACCCAGAAAAGGTATTTGTATCGGCCCGGTGCCAGCAAGACCCCGATCTCCCAAACGCCATCGCCATCCTTATCCTCCATGAGCCCGATATTTGCCTCTCCCACGCTTCCATCGCCGCGCGCCCAGTTGTTCTCGGGCCAATTACCGGCCAGCTGCACGCGCCGGGCTGATGGCGCATAAAACCTGAACAACACCTCGTTGTCTTTGACCTCGGGGCCGCTTGCCGACGTTCGTTGCGCCAGGTATGCGCAACCCGAACCCAGTACGAGCGCGACCACAAGCCCTGCGAAACGAATATGCGCGACGCGACCTATTCTCATTGATCATACTGCTAGAAGTACAAGACCACTTCAAGTTTTAATGCGTGGCTGTCCTCGAGCAACTGCTCGGAGAGCCTTAGGCCATCGCCAAGGGTCTGAGACTGGTCTCGGGTGAGACGCGCGGGAATCGCCCCGCGAAGCTTCTGTTCCCAACCGTTATTTCGATAGGTGTTGGCCACCGGATCGAGTACGAAGGGGTCGAAACCGACGCCCAGACCGATTTCTGTCCGGTTATTGCGATATCCCACTTCCAGATACGACGCGAAATATGTGTCTTTGATGGCCCAGCTCGGTTTGTTGTAATGCGCGACCCGGGCGGCAAAGTCAAGATACAGCTTCTTGCCCAGCCCGATCTCGCCGTCAGCCCGTAGTGAGATTAACTCTGTTCTCCGCAAAAAATCGGACGCGACCAGGTTGGCAGTCACACCGAGCGCCATGGGCAACACTGGTCGTATGGAATCGTGTGCACCGTATGCTTCCATATTCCAGCCAGGCGCCAGCGTCAGTACGGTGGCTCGAGGCAAGTCGAAGGCCACCATGCCGCTCGCATCAAGACCATCGCCCCAGTCGAGCCAGAAGTTTCTGGCGGGTGTGCTGAAGTGAAAACCTATCGGCGCGCCACCGTAATCCTGATCGATGTAACGAGCGCCGCCACCGACGCTCCATCGTTTCAAGCTGTAGGACACATCGACAGCGAACCTGTTGATCAGTGCCTTTGATCCGGTCTTGTTGACCGCGGGATCAAACTCGAACTCGCTCCACTCATAGAGCGCGCCAAGCTTCAACTTGCCGCGTTCGAGCTCCATCGAGCCGTGCCACCTCTTGCTCGATTGCAGCGGCACATTAGCATCAACCCCCTGGGCATCCGAACCAATCACAGCGTCGGCAAGCAGTGTTACAGTAGATAGTGATCGTGAAGTCTGTCGCACTCTCGCATCGGCATACCCGTATCCAGCACCGATCACCACGCCGCGAAAAACGCCGCCTCGCAGCCACAACACATCGGCCTGCCAGTCCTCTGTGGTTGCGAAAACCGACAGCCCGAAATCACCGCTACCCCGCTTTACTTCGGCCAACGTCCCCGGGTGAAGACCGCGATTGCGTCGACTAATGTACCCGAAATCGACGCTTCCCAAATCGGCAAGCAGCTCGAATGCCCACGTGTCTTCGTCGCCGCGACTACGGTCGAAATGATAAACCACCGTGTCGGCAGCGTTCGAGTTGGCGAAATCACCAAACGCTGTAGCCGGCAACACGACGGGCCCACCACGGAGCTCGAGCTTATCGCTATACATCGCCCGCAGCCTGGTATTCAGCACCAACGGCGCCTCAAACGTGAAACCCTTGCGTTCGTAACCGCCATTGTAAGCAAAGATTCCTACATTACCGAGCGCAAGGTACGGATCGCTCGACGTCCAAATCGTGTCGTTCTCGAATGCTCGCAGCTTGGCATTTCCCAGGTGAAGTTCGACAAAACCTTGTTCGAATCGGATGTCGGCCTGCAGAGGTGACAGGTCGACTGCCTCGTCGCTTGTCTTGAAATCGACATTCGCCCTCAGCGTTTTGCCGGGATAGGCGACGTAGATATCGAGCGTCTGATCCGAATTCGTCTCGCTATCGTCGACAAAAAAAGCTCCGGTGTAGCGAAACGAAGGTTCAAGCGCTGGCGCTCCCGGCTGATCGGTTTGCTCCTCGCTACCGAGGGCCAACATGCCCGTCCTTTCCTCTAGCACCAGCGGCGAACCCCGCTTCGCATCCGCCGCCGGGTTTTCCGGGTCTGTCATCCATTCTCCATCAACGACGTATTTGTAACGATACGTCCCGGGCAGTAAATACAACCTAATCACAAACGTGTCGCCCGTCTTATCCAACCGCTCCAACGTGGGATTCCAGTTATTGAAATCACCAACCAAAAAGACGCGACTGGCGCCAGGGGCTCGCAGGGTAAATACGACCTCGTCATCCTCGACCCGTACGCCGGCATTTGCGCCGGCCGCGGTAAGGCTGACGAGCAGGCATGCGGCAAAAAGTGCACTGGACCTGTGATGCGTCAAAAGTCACCCCGCACAGAAATGGTGTAGATGGCCGACCCAAATCGCGACAGTTCTATGTCCTGGTCTTCCAACAGGTAAGGGCCATCACCGATGGCGCTGCGGCCGTAGCCCAGCGCAAGGAAAATCCGGTCACTCGGCTGGTACGACAGTCTGGTATAGAGCATTTGCCCGACGTCGAACTGATCACTGAGTACAAACCGACAGTAAAACCCCCAATTGGGTGACAGCGCCAGCTTGGCATCCCATGCCAGCCGGGTAGCGGAGAAGATCGAATCGAGATCCTTAAACATGATGTGAGCCCCGCTGTATATCTGCTTGATCTGCCGGCGCAGGCCGACGTGGACAAAGTCGCCAACCTCGCCGAACATGGGATCGACATCGGCGATAATGTTTGCTCTTATCCAGAAGTCGAGGCCGTTCCGAAACGTACCCCACACGCTACCACGCCAACGATCGACGTCTTCGTTCTCAAAGTAAGCCCGAGCTACGTGGCTATACTCAAGGCGACTGTTCAAATCAACCCCGTTTCCAAGAAAGTACACCCTGACCGTCTGGCTAACCTGCGCCGGTTGCCTCAAGCCGAGGTCGTCAAAGAATCGCCTGCCGATGACCGTATAGCGGTATACGGCCCTCAAGTGGCCGACCTTCACACCCATTGCGCTGAGGCGTGCCTCGGCAAACACGGCCGCACCAGCGGGTAATATTTTGCTGAAGTCATCAAACTTGTAGTCTTCCCAGAGGAAACGCCCACCGGGGAAGAACAGCTTGTCGCTCTGCACATCCGATTGTTGGTATGAGAGAACCACGTAGGCTTTTTTGTACGAGGCCGAGGTCTCGGCTTTGAGCACAGCGCGACTATGATCGGTAAGTGCGCCAAGATCATCGAGCAGATACGACGCGCTCACGATGGCCAGCCGGCTCGAGTAGGCCGTGCGCAGATAGGTGATGGCCCGCGACTCGGATATCTTTTCCCCCAGAGCTGAATAGAGCACTGTCACACCAACGTCATCGCTAATGGCAGCGTCCAGCCTGGCACCGAGGTTGTCCTGCCCTTCGCCCGCCAAATCATCGCTGAGCAGCGGAGCGATCGCATCATGGGTAAAGAAACGCCGCTCGTTTGCAAAAAGGCGTAACGAGTAATCGAGTGTATGGAATTCTTGAGACCACAGATAGTCACCCTGGTCGAACAGGAAGCGTTTGCGGATATCGGAGGGTCGCGTGGCAGACCATTCTGACGAACCCTTGACATAAAGTGTACCGTAACGACTGCCAACAAAAAGATCGAGCATCAATCGTGTGCGGTCATCCGAGGATTGCGCCGTCGTGTTCCAAGGGAATGATGCAGACTCGCGGTCGATCGAAGTGACGTACTCAAAGCGCCCGCCAATGGCGAGAGAGTCTGCCAAGCTCCACGCCGCGGCCCAAGAATCGGTCCCAGCGACCATCGGCAGCAACGCCAGAAACATCCCGATCCTTCTATCCATTGGGAAGACCATCTGCCTTCTTCGACGGCATCGCAAAACCAACCGAGAAATGATACGTCAAACCGAGTGTTTCGTGACCTGAAACCCCTACATCCAGCGCAATACCGGAGACGGTGAGACCCACACCACCGGTCACATCACCATTTGCCAAGCCGCCGCGAATGTCGAGCTCTTTGCCCGCATGCACCTCGATCCCAACGCGGTCCGCCCACTTTCCATCTTGCGCCCGCGCGCGTTCGTAAACGAATACGGATCGGCGATCCCAGTAGTAGGCCACCCCCAGCGTTTGAGTGGTCTTCACAACGGTTCTACCATCACCGAGTACCCAATCAAAGGAGGGCTGCCCGAGATTACGAATCGAGTATCCCATGCCGATGATGGGAAAAGGCCGTAGTAGCACGCTCAGCGAACCGGTGACGACGGTTTTCGAATCGGTATAGACGCTCGAATACGCCACACGGGCTACATCGATGCTCGCGCCAAACGACAGCGAAGCGTCCTGCGACGTACGTATGTAATCGCGCCCGTAGGCAAAGGTGAAGAGATCTTCAGAGGTCACATCGCTGAGCGCAAATCTATACCAAGAAAACCCCAAGACGCCGAACTTGGCGGGCAGTGCCAGGGCAAGATAGTTTTCCTGGAGATCAGAAATATCGTACGGGATGTCAAAAGAAGACAGAACGCTCAACGACCGTATCTGTGTCAAACCGGCGGCATTGACCACTGTCGCGCCGGGATCATCCGCGAGCGCGACAAACGCACCACCCAGGGCAAAGGCCCTCGAAGAAACGATGATTCTCTCGAAATACGCGTCGGCCCGCTCGCAATAAGTCAACAGCATCAGGAATCCGCCGAGAACAACAAATGCTGATCTGAGTCGACTCGTCAATGCAGCCCCACGTTCAGCGAATAACCGCAAACGACGCTTTTACAGTCTTTTTAGAGGAGTTCTTCCCCACACCCCCGGAGACCGCGAGCACGTAGATGCCGCCCGGGACTATGTTGCCATGACCGTCCCTCCCGTCCCAAGATTTCGTGACTCCTCCCCCAGAGAGAATAAGTGGCTCATCGTTAAAGAGATTGCGCAGCAAACGTCCGCTCGCCGAATAGATTCGGCCACTGACGTACACGGACTGAGTGTATTGCGGCGGGTTTAGCGAGATCAAGAAATCGAGCGATGTGCCCTCTCCTGGCGCGATGAGCTTACGCTGCAAGTGTACTTGTAGCGGCAAGATCTCGCGGGTGTCCTCCAGCCGCGCCACCGCGTACGATGCGACGGCTCTGGGCGACACACCAATTGCCAATGATCCGTTACCGGCGCTATCCAAGGGCAGTTGGACAAAGTTGTTGAGGATGGCAAGCCGGGTCGAATCGTTTTCCAGCACTACGGAGGGATTCGGGGCGGCGTCAGCCGCACCCATCCCTAAGCCGCCAGTAACCACCGCCAGAACGCGGAGGCTGTGACTTTCCTCACTCACCGTGACGCCACTCGCTCCTCGTTCAAAACCCGGTAGAAGTTCCCAGGGGATGGCGACTTCCAACGCACCGCCGGTGGTACCCTCCTGGTCGTATGTCCCCTGGTATAAACCGGGATCGATCACGTTGATCGGGTTATCGCAATCCAGTATGGCAAGCTGGGGCGGTTCGAATAAATGCGTCACCTTGATCAAAACGTTTGGGGAGTTGGCTGAAAACTCGATATTGCGCCTGAAATCCCCGGCGTTGCGCAAATCGTTCACCCCCCCGCACCCGACATCTAGAAACAGCATGAGCGTGCTGGATACGGTCACCGCGGGCACCGCGATATATAGGTTGAAGAAGTCCCACGTGAGGCCGATACGCTGAACATCATTATCCGCACCCCAGCGCGAATCGTCTCCGGCCTCGGGAAAAACGGTGAACGCATCCAAAATCCACTCGTCATCCTCGAAGTCGCTCACATCACCGTCGATTTTGATTCGAGAACGGAGATCCTGGGAGGTTGTCGCAAAGGCAGTGGGACAGGCGAGGCTTAGCAGGAGCAACGAAAAGCACAGCCGACCCATTACAGTTGTTGCCTCTCCTCATCGAGTCGCTTCAGGCCTTCCAACATCAGATGGTCGAGGGGAATGTCAATCATTATGTCCTGAGCCTTGGGCTTCCTGCCCTGTGCAAACGAGAATATGCCGTCCCGCCAGCGGACTACCTCGTAAATCACTTCTTTGACCTGTTCCTCGATGGCAAGCTTGAGTTCTCTCTCATTGATGACACCAGCTTCGACCAAGAGCAAGCCGAGCTTCTTGCCCTCGCCTTTCTTTCCGAGAACCCTGTCGAGATTCTTCTTGGTGATTCGCTTCTCCCGTATCAAAAGCTCACCGAGCCTGAGCGGACGGCTGGCAAGACCGGCAGACGCTACGTTACCCCCGTCGAAGTAAATCCTGGCCGAATTGTCCCCGGTAACGAACCTGAGCTCCCCGCTCGCTTGCGCCAGGTTTATCATTTGTAGCACGGATATCGGTTCAAAAACCTTCAGACTTCCCTCGAGATCGAGCACCCAAAACTCCTCTCTTGAGATGCCTCATCCCGATGACAAACTGCGAGATGATCACCGATCCAAAAATAAGCCCCAGAAAGGGGAATATTACAACTCCATATCTATCTTGCCATTGCAGCCCCGATGCCGCAAGTACCAGAATCATTATACCAGCGACGCCTTGCAGGACACCAACTATTTTGCCGACCGGTGTGGCCCGGATTTTCAGTGGGCCGATGCTTATAAACAAGGCCGCGCAGCCCGCGAACAGAGTAACATAGCGCACTATCAAGATCACGAATACCCATGTTGGGATCAGACCTTTCACCATCATGGCTCCGAATAAGCCGGCCGTCGACGCAATATCCGCCACCGGATCCATTATGGTCCCGAACTCGGTCCGCCCTCTCTTCTGTCTGGCAACCATCCCGTCGAAAACATCCGTCAACAGACAAATAACATAGATAGCCAAGGCGATCGCAAAACGACCGTCGAGGACAAGCATCACCAGTGGAACCACCAGGACCAGGCGTACAATAGTCAGTTTGTTGGCGACGCCGAGCATTGCTTCAGGTGTGTCGTTCTCGGTACGGATTAGCCCCACGTTGAGAACGAGCATCAGAGTCAGAAAAATGCAGGCGATCGCACCGCACAGCGCAATCCTCAAACTCAAAACGGGATCGAACGGGACATAAAGCGCAATTAAAGGGACGAGGGCCACGATGTACGAGGTGGCGCAGAATCGCGCGATGGAGAGAGAGAGTGCCCGGCGGACCCGCGCGTTTTCGACGGCTTCGCCCAGACATACCTTGGCAAAGAGCAGATAGTTCTTCGGAGACCTACTCGTGATATCCGCGTTATTGATCGCTCTGATAGAAAACATTCTGACTGCCAAGTTGACGCATCGGCTGCCACCGCGGGTTGCCGGTGGCACTCCGATTCGCTATCTTATCGACTATTCTCTACAGCTACCTGGGCGGCCGCCAGACGGGCAACCGGAACCCGAAATGGTGAGCAGCTGACGTAGTCGAGCCCCACGGCACCAAAGAACGCAACCGACTCTGGGTCTCCCCCGTGTTCACCGCAAATCCCGATCTTGAGTTTAGGGTTGGCACGGCGCCCCTTCTCCACCGCGGTCCTTACGAGATGACCCACACCTGCCTGATCGATCGTTTCGAACGGATCCCCGTGTAGTATGCCCTTTGACATATAATCCGCCAGGTATTTGCCCGAATCATCTCGACTAAATCCAAACGTCAACTGCGTGAGATCGTTGGTACCAAAACTAAAAAAATCCGCCACCTCGGCAATCTGGTCGGCAAGTAGGGCGGCTCGCGGTACTTCGATCATCGTACCGATGAGAAATCTGATATGCACACCCTCCCTATTCATTACATCGGTCGCCACACGCTGGATGCGCTCGCGCAGCTCCACTAGCTCTTGTTTAATACTCACCAGCGGTACCATGATTTCCGGTTTAACATCGATCCCCTCACGCGAGGCAGCTATCGCAGCTTCCACAATCGCTTCGGCCTGAACCTCGTATATCTCGGGATACGTAATACCCAGACGGCAACCGCGGTGTCCCAACATGGGGTTAAATTCCTGCAGCGAGGATACCACGGCTCGTACTTCGTCTTGTGAACGACCAATATGTCGCGCGGTGTTTGCTATATCCTCGTCGTCATGGGGGAGGAACTCGTGAAGCGGCGGATCGAGGAGCCTTATTGTCACCGGACGCCCTTGCATCGCGCGAAACACACCAAGAAAGTCTTCCCGTTGCATGGGCTGAATCTGTCTCAACGCCCGCACCCTCTCTTCACGGTTCGCAGCCATAATCATCTCGCGAACGACCGGTATCCTGTCTTCTTTGAAGAACATGTGCTCAGTTCTCGCCAAACCGATTCCCTCGGCGCCAAACTGAACCGCGTTTTCTGCATCCTCCGGTGTATCGGCATTTGCGCGTACGCGTAGCTTCCTGAACTCGTCGGCCCAACTCATGAACTGGTTGTAGAAGTCGTCCAAAATGGGTTCAACCGTGCGAAGACGTCCCTTGTATACGTGTCCCGTCGTGCCATCAACTGTGATGGTGTCACCCGCCTCAATCGTGTCGCCTTTTACAAGCAATGTCTTGCGCTGATAGTCAACCTGCAGCTCGGAAGCGCCCACAACACAGCACTTACCCATACCCCGTGCAACAACAGCGGCGTGCGACGTCATCCCGCCTCGTGCCGTGAGAATCGCCTCGGCCGCCTTCATACCTTCGACATCCTCGGGCGAGGTCTCCACACGCACCAGAACGACCTTGTCGCCTTTTGCAACGCTCTGCAAAGCCTCTTCGACCGAAAACACGACACATCCGCTCGCCGCACCCGGTGACGCGGGCAGGCCCTTTGTGATTGGCTCAGCGTTGATCGTGGGATCGATCATGGGGTGCAACAGCTGCTCGAGCTGGTCGGGGTTCACACGTTTGATCGCCTCTCGCTTGTCTATCAAACCCTCACTTACCATATCGACGGCGATGCGAATCGCCGAGCGTCCGGTTCGTTTGCCACTGCGGGTCTGCAAAAGCCACAGTTTGCCCTGTTGTATCGTAAACTCGATATCCTGCATATCGCGGTAGTGTCTCTCGAGTCTCTTGTAGACTGCGACCAGTTGGCCATACGCCTTGGGCATCTTGGCTTCCAAACTGATGCCCGATTGCTCGTCACTCACCTGCATACTGACGGACATCGGAGTCCGTATCCCCGCGACCACGTCTTCTCCCTGCGCGTTGATGAGATACTCACCATAAAACCTTGGCTCGCCGTTCGCTGGATCACGGGTAAAGGCTACCCCGGTGGCTGAATCTTCTCCCATATTGCCAAACACCATCGCCTGCACGTTGACAGCCGTGCCCCAATCGTTGGGTATGCCGTGGATCCTGCGATATACAACCGCCCGGTTGCCGTTCCACGACTCAAAAACAGCGTCGATGGCTCCCCATAGCTGTCGTCGGGGGTCCTCGGGAAAGGCCATCGTCTTTTCACTCTTCACCAGCCCCTTGTAGTCTTCGATCAATTCTTCAAGATCTTTCACGCTCAACTGGTTGTCCTGCTCGACACCCGCCTTCTGTCTGCGCCTGGCCAGCAGACCTTCGAAGAGTTCGTGTTCGACTCCCATGACCACGTCGCCGTACATGTGAATAAAACGACGATAACTATCGTAGGCGAACCGTGGATTGTCCGTGCGCCGGGCCAGTCCTTGCACGGTACGATCGTTCAAACCAATGTTTAGGACGGTATCCATCATGCCCGGCATCGAGATTCGTGCCCCCGACCGTACCGAGACCAGAAGGGGGTTGTCTTTGTCGCCAAAACCGCTGCCCATGCGGCTCTCCAGGACAGCGATGTGTTTGGACACCTGCTCATCCAGCCCGTCGGGATGTTCGCCACCGGATTCCATGAAGCGCGTACTTGCTTCGGTTGAGATGGTAAAACCGGGCGGCACCGGTATGCCGAGATTAGTCATCTCCGCAATATTTGCGCCCTTGCCACCGAGTTCATTACGCATCTTCGCGTTGCCCTCGGCCTTGCCGTCACCAAAGGCGTATACGTATTTTTTCGCCATTACTGCGCTCGCCTTCCTTTTCACAATCTTCTTCCTTTTGCGAATAAATGATAGCCCCTGAAGCTAAATCGGACCTATCATCGAACAAAGAACGCGCGATGTACACCACAGACTGCCTGCGACCAAAAACGCATTAGTTTTTGGGATTGTGCCCAGGCCACGGTGACAGGGAATCCTCGAGCAACCACGGGCTAAATCTGTGGTCAAGCCGTACCCACCTACGTATCGATCTGAGCCCTCTGCAGCTTGCCGCTGTAGTCGACATAGACCGATTTCCACTCCGTAAAAGTGTCGAGAACGGTGTGACTCGCCTCCCGATGGCCGTTTCCGGTATCCTTGACCCCCCCGAACGGGAGTTGAACTTCCGCGCCTATCGTTGGACCATTGACATAAGTTATACCCGCCTCGATATCACGTATGGCTCTGAAAGCCTTGTTGACGTCGCGGGTATAGATCGAGCTGGATAGTCCATAGTCGGTATCGTTGAGCGTCTCGATCGCGTCATCAAGGTCTGCGGCTTCCAAAACCGAGAGCACCGGACCAAAGATTTCCTCCCTCGCGATTCGCATGTCACGAGTGACGCCGGTAAAGATGGTCGGCTTGTAGAACCAGCCCTTGGCCGCAGATCCCTCGGTGTACGGTTCGCCACCGCACACAAGCTTCGCCCCCTCGCGAGTACCGATCTCGACGTACTCGTGTACCGACTCCCTCTGCCCCTCGCTGACCAGCGGGCCAACCTCGTTGGCCTCGTCCAACCCGTCGCCCAACCGGAGTTTCTGCACACGCTTTAGCAACATATCGCTAAAGGGCTCCTTGATGGAGCTGTGCAGGATCAAACGGCTCGTGGCCGTGCATCGCTGTCCGGTCGTCCCAAACGCGCCCCACAGGACCCCCTCCAGCGCCAGGTCGAGATCCGCGTCGTCCATGACAATCTGTGCATTCTTCCCACCCAACTCGAGGGACACACGCTTCAACGAACGCCCACCGATCTCGGCAATCTTGCGCCCCACCTCCGACGAACCGGTGAACGACACGACGCGAACCCTAGGATTGTTGATGAGGGCCGTGCCCACCTCACCACCCCCCCCCGTAACCACGTTTACGACTCCGTTGGGAATCCCTGCTTCTTGACAGACTTCGGCCAACTTGACCACGGTGTGTGGCGTATCGGTAGCCGGCTTCATCACCACTGTGTTGCCACAAACCAGCGCCGGAAACAGTTTCCAAGTAGGAATCGCCATCGGGAAGTTCCACGGCGTGATCATCGCACACACACCGATCGGATGGCGCTCCGACCAACCGGCTTTGTTGGGGAGTTCCACCGGCACGGTGTCACCAAACAGGCGCCTACCCTCGCCGGCCGCGAGGTAGGCTGTGTCAATGCCCTCCTGCACGTCTCCGCGGGTCTCGTCGAGAACCTTGCCCATCTCCTGGGTCTCGATCCTTGCCAGCTCCTCCTTTTTTGACTTCAATATGTCACCAATCTTGTACAGAAACTCAGCGCGTTTCGGCGCTGGCACCAGACGCCATGACTTGTAAGCCTCGGCGGCGGCCTCCACCGCCGCATCGACGTCGTTCTTGGTGGAAAGCTGAAAAGTTCCCAGCAGTTCCTGATTTGCGGGATTGTGATTCTCGAACGTCCTGCCGCTCTCCGACTTGACCCATTCACCGCCTATGAAGTTGAGATATTCTTTCATATGTTCTCCTTGCCTTCAAATGCACGTGCTCTCCAGGCCGGCATGTGGTTCCGTATCTAGCCACGGTATCAAAACGAATGGGGGCGTGTCAATTCAATCGCGCGAAAGCAACGTGACCGCATGCTCAACGAGCCATGGTCAATTGGACCGCGCGCGGCTGACACGTCGTCGAGCGATGTCACTTGTTAGAGAAGCCGCGGGGCCGGGTGGAGATTAGGTGCTTTCGCTTATTACCAGCTGAACTTGGAAGGAAGGAGGACACCGCAGACCCTAGCGGATAACTATGATCCGCCCGTATACGCCATCTCCGTCGGTGGTCTGCAGACGATAGATATACGACCCCGATGCCACCGGTTCACCCGACGTGTTATTGGTATCCCACTCAATGTTGCCCAAACCACTGGTGTGCCGGATTTCGTAAACGAGATCCCCCGCGACGGTGTAAATCCTGAGCGTACAAGCCGCGGGCACGTTTACAAAACGCACCTTGTTGTCGGGAAAGTTGTGATAATTGGGCGTGCTAAACTGCGACGTCCCCGAGCGGTAGGGATTCGGCACGGCATACACTCGTTGCAGATCGTTCTGCGATGTTACGAGGGTCGGCACGGTCAACAACTCCGAGGCACATTCGTAGGGAATGCCCTGCTCAACCATGCAGTTGTCAAACTTGACAAGACCCTGCCTGTGTGAAGACACCGAGTAATCACGATCGAAAGACGTGACCGTATACCGGTAAGTAAAACCGTTGAAGGCGTTGCTATCGAACCAAGCCATCTCGTTGGGGCCCAGAACCCCGTTGGGATGTACATCGGTGATGTCTAATCTATCGCCCAAACCGGGCACGTTGAAGGGAAACTCGAAGACCCCCGTGGTTCGTAGCGCGGGAAGAATCGCATTGAAGTATAAAACGTCGATCGGAGCACCCATGAATTCTTCCTCTTTGGATAACTCGCCGATCACGGTCAGGTCGCTGCCGTTCGCCGTAACTCCCCTCCAGATATGGTATCCCTCGAAATCTTCGAGGCCGAGGACAAAGACGCCGTTACTGTCGACCAGCCCCTCGCTCAGATGCAGGTTAAACCCCAGGTCGAAGGTGGCACCGCTGGTCTCGTCGATGAATGTGCATGGTATTGGATCACCGGCAACGTACCCGGCCCCCACATTGATGATATTGTTGAATCTTTCCTCGGCGATAATCTCGTATCGAAGCCTTATACGCGATGTGACACCCACTCTGCCACCTTCCAGAGCCCGAAAACCGACGGTGCGATCAATGCTACCCAAATAGCTTCCGCTGGTACTCAGGACGGCCAAAGAATCCTGATCGGTCGCCGAGGTCGGCGCGTTCCACCCCGCCGTATCCGGTGGGTGAATAAAAGCAGCTATGCTGTCCGGAACATCATCCCAGAAGATGTAGTTTACAAACCACGTACGGTTTTCATTCATGACCGGCACGACAGAGACATTCGCGGGCTGCTGTAGCGTTAGAGAGTCGGGACGGGTCTGAGCGTCGGCCCGATCGGGCCCATGCGCGAAAACCGCGCAACCCACATACACCAATCCTGCGGCCCGTAGGCTTCTTAGCAACACAATCCTCTCCCCTCTATTTCTCTGGAAGTTGCCACTCGTCGTGAAGGATTACCTGCAACGCCTGTTTAACCTGGTCGGGATTGAAAAACACCGGCGCAAATCCCCAAATCGCACTACGGGCCGCCACTCCACCGGCGACATCGGGCGCTCGATCGGCGAACACTTTTGTCCAGAAAGCGACGGGCGCATTATAGAGCACCGACGATTCATCCGAACAGCCATTGCCATAAATAGGTTCGAAACACCACCGCGGGGGAATGGTCTCCGCGACGGCGGCGCAGGCGCTCAGTGTGCTGAAGTAATCTGGATTGTAAAGGTCCACCGACATTCCCGCAACCGCGAACGCTTTTCCCGGGCCTGCAACCTCGGGGCGCAGCTCGAGCTGTGGAAACCCACCTCCGGTCAGTGTATCGAGCGGCAACGCCGATCGTAGCCCGTCCTTTGTGCGATCCCGGCCGCGAAGAAAATCGACAGGGCAGCGCTGCGTACCCCCGGTTCGGCGTATCTGGTTTATATTCTGCAGATACGTCTGGTCCAATACGTTCAAACAACAATCTCTGTAAGCGAACGAATCCTCGCCCACACCCCGCACACCAATATCCTGAGGGGTGTATGTTCCATCCTGATCGCCCGCCAGCTCGTAACGAAAGATCATAGGAAAGAGGGGAATTCCCCGCCCCACAAAGCTCTGAGGATCTATGACCATGGTCATCATCTGGTTACCCGCCAGCAACACGTGACCACCCGCTGCCATGTAGAGTGCCACAAGATTGGGCGAAGTTTTGCCACCGGATATGGGTCTATTGGGGTCCTTAAAAGTTATGAGGTCATTGAGGAAGGCTCCGGCGTTGCCGGTCGTCGTACCGTGCGCGATCCAGATTGCCGACTTGTACCTGGCAAGTACCTGTATCGGAAGCTCGTTATTACCGAGGGTTCCCAGTTCGAAAACATCGGCCACTGGGTTGAACCCCTGGACGCTTTCCAACATACTCTCCCAGAAGCGGTCGTGCTCAAAGTCGCAGGGTGTCGCACCATTGGTAAAGAAGAAGCAGCGTAGCCCTTCTCCCCAATCATCTACGAGGAGCAAATTACGCTCGAACGTGAACGGCACGATGTTGACGGTCACCTCGACACGAGACTTAAACCCAGAGTTATCGACCACCTCGATAAAGAAGCTGTGGGTTCCAAAGAAGAAGGTCCGCGATGGCGATCTGGCCACATCGCCAATAAATGGAGTGACATCGATTTCCCATTGCTCATCGTCGTTGAGATCCAGAATATCCCAGCCATAACGATAGCCCGAGACCAGCCCCCCATAAGATTCCGCAGTCGCCTCGAACTCGAACCTCATCGGCACACCCGCCGGCAGGTCGAGAATCGTCGGCGGCGTGTTGGGGCTCGATGTCCTTATCGTCCCCACAAATTCGTTCCTCACCTCGAGAATCGGACCCGACGAACGGGGTCCAACGATAATTCTCCTCAAGTTCTTGGTCAGATCGTATACGGGACTCACTGCGCCGGCTTCATCCATCACCTGAACGGCGAAATAGTAGTTGCCGAAGTCCTGCGGCGGCGACGTCCAAAACTTGCCGGTGTCGCCTGCAGCCTTGTAATACCGCCATGGCGACCACTCTTCCGCGGCTGGGTTGTCACGGATGTACGCGAGCGTCTGATCCCAGCTGCCGTCGAATTTCGACGTCGGAACCAGTATATGTCGAACCGAGTCGGGCTCCGTTGCTTCCATGTCCTCGCCGGTCCACTGAAATGTCGTGATCGGTGGCAGCCGGGCCGGATCGAGCCCCGTTGGAACAGGTATATCGACAAACACCGTTGGTGAGACAGTCCGCGAAGTAAACGAGCGGTACGCCGGTTTTGCGGATCGCATGTTCTCCCTGTCTACTGCCCGGATGAAGAACGTGTGCGATCGCCTGAATTCCTCGGGCCTGTGAGTCCCTTCAAAATCGATCACCGAGCTGTCCGGGATCAAGTCAGCGGTAAAGACGAACGTCGAATCGTTGCCATTTACACGACTCCACCTATAGTCACCGGGTGTTGATGTCGTATCTGCAGGATCAAAGACGCCGGTTTCGTTGTTTGTAACAACGTACTCGTAGTACTCGATCTCGCCATCCGGATCCCAT
>Ga0224512_10002464_pt1 | contig 16964 bp, 14 predicted proteins | sample SF_May12_sed_USG_4_FD_169103 | JGI IMG/M metagenome (GOLD analysis project Ga0224512, IMG submission 169103) | Sediment microbial communities from San Francisco Bay, California, United States - SF_May12_sed_USGS_13 | ecosystem: Environmental > Aquatic > Marine > Sediment | place: USA...
CAGATATTTTCTCTGAAGAGAAATGGGTTGCAGGGCCAAACATGACATATCTTGCCACATCAGCTGATGGCTCTCTTCTGTTGGCAACAAGCAGTCAGAGTGACACAATACATGCATTTGATATGGAATCTGGAGAATACCTCAAAGACATCAAAGTGGGAAAGACCCCAAAAGGAGTAAAAATACATCATACTGGAAAGATGGCATTTGTTGCCAACGAGAATTCTGGAACGATTAGTGTGATCAATCTTTCTACCTTGGATGTCGTAAAGGAAATTCCAGTTGGCAACATCCCACATAACATAGTGTTTCATCCAAACGGGCTGGAGGCTTTTGTAACAATACAAGGAGAAGACGAGGTGGCGATCATCGATGTTGGTTCACTGGAAAAAACAGGTTTCATCCAGGTCGGAAATCTCCCGCACAATCTGGACATAACTCCTGATGGCAATACCTTGTTTGTGACAAACATTGGAAGCAACGACGTTGCCGTAATTGATCTGAACGATCGAGAAATAATTAAAAGAATTCCAGTTAGCCAAGGTCATCATGGCATTGACATTCCACCTACAGGAAACAGAATATTTGTTTCAGGGATTGGCGGTGACAAGATAAGTGTAATTGACACGACATCATTTGAGGTGATCAAGCAGATTACTGTGGGTCAAGGTCCGCACGGATTGAGAACAGATTCTAGCGGAATTAAATTGTTTGTTGGCGTAACTCAGACAAATGAAGTTGTTGTGATTGATGTCAAGAGTTTAGAAATAACAGACAGAATGAATGTCGGTAATTCTCCATTCTGGGTTGCAATTCCTGGAAATCCATGATTTTACAAAGTTTTCAGATAAATCTAGTAACTAGAATAATTACAACCAAAGAAAAACAGTATCCATTAGATTACAAGAGATGGAATCTGAAGGACTAATTGAAAGAACAGTCGTAAATAATCGACCAGTTGAAATTGATTATTCTCTTACAAAAAAAGGCAATGCCCTAAAATCATTATTGGTACTTTTAGATTCTTTTTCATTGAAATACAATTCTCAAGAGGTTTTCAAGGATGAAAATTCAAAACTTTTAGACAAACTTTTGATAAAGTCATGCTTTCTAAAATATACGATTAAAAAAAAATTATTGGGGGTTGACTTTTTTTACTGTTTCAATCACTTGATCAAAAGTAATCATTGGTATTATTTTGACTGCATTAAAACTTGCAATTCCTCCTTCAATACAGAACTGCTGAATCAAATGAGGGTCTTCGGCCTCAACAAGCCAGAGAAATGTATGTTCCAATGCAGAATGATATTGTCCTAAAATCTTGCTAATTTTGTATTTTTTTGCAATCTGCTCTATATCCATATTCTCTGCCTGCAAAACCATTTTTGCACTTATATCGTTATTTAACGGACATGCGTCCGTGGTATGACTTCCAGATATTCCATACAATGCCATATCTAGAATTAGATTTACTATTTTTTAAACATACAATACGTCAGAGCAACCAAAGATAATTTTGGTACAATACTTCCACGTGGGTATGTTTTCCATCTCCCTAACTATATCCCCAGTACAACCTGCATGGGGATATAGTTAGTGAACAAAATAAAAGATCCACGTGGAACTTGATAAGAAAAAATTATCAAGTATACGGGATTGATTATGTAAAATAACTCCCCAAGTCAAAGAGGCATCTTGGATTTCCCATTTGATCTCAAATGGGATTCTCCACGGTTTGTTTTGTATCCTCCAGAAGAACTGCTAGTATCATATGCTACAAGATGTGCAGGATCCACGCCTGTTTGACCATCATTCTTGTCTTTTTTCAGTTTTCTATCACTTACCACAAACATCACTATGCCACCAATTACTGCAAACCCTGCCATCCCATACATTACAGTTGCAGGAAACTCATCAGTGTCAGGCTTTTGGGTCACCCGGGATTTTAGACTGGTATGAAATACTTCAACTCCGTCAAGACGAGTAGTATCAACATATCCTTCAAATGATCTAGTTGCATCATCACTTGTATATTGACAAGAATATCAACTGTGTGGTTTGCAACAACTATTGAATAATGTTTACTCAAATTGCAGTAAAACAAAAATCATAATCTAAAAAAACAACTTGACATTCACCTTATGGAACTGTATAGCTAATATTTACATGAATCAAAAAATATAAAAATTCCAATAAACCATAGCGAAACTTTTAGATAAAATTTTACATCATGGCAGTTCAGAATGTCTGGAAAACATATTATCACATAGTTTTGAGGATTTATCAAATACATGGTTTTTTACTTTCTGGATTCTCAGAAATATTTATAAAATATTTTGTCGTATGTCTCATCGAGAAAAAAGACGAAGTGTTGTGAAAAATGGCACGAGTTTTCATTTGTCCCTGGGTTCTGCCAAACACACTCCACGCCTCAGGGACATTCCAATTCAAAACACAGTTTAATTTAGATGTCAAATACAATCACCCCTAAAATTCTCAGAAATATTTATAAAATATTTTACCATATGCTTTCTCAAGAACGTGTTTTCTTCATTAGTTGAAACAAAATACACTTGCGTTCTTCCCTGAGTTTTTCAGATCAGTGCACACTCAGGGACACTTACAAAACAATCTAATTCATTCGTCATTAAACACTACGCAGCTGAGTAGTCAATTCAGTCCTTCCTTGCGGATGTGCAGACTCACACCACTACGTCACTAACATTACGTTGATTTTGCTTATAGATTTTCATATCGTTGATTAATTAGGATAAAGTGACCATTAACATCATGAATACAGTGCAATCATACCGTCAAAAAATATGCTCAGACTGCAAGAGAATGCATTGTCAAAAATGATGCAACTGCGATTGTCATTGGGAGCCATAAAGAACAATTTTGGCACATGGTATAGTGACTCAAAACAATTCCCTCGTGATGCAAAAATCATGATGGCAGGACTCAAGAACATGTATGAATGCACGAACTGCCACAAATTTATCCCCGTCATTGAATCAAAAGATGCTGCCCAAAACTGAACAAACCATGTGGGAAAAAGATTACCAATAATTAAAATCCAGTACAATCCATAACAAAGTATCTCATTTTGAGACTCTCGCCGATGATCATGCAAGGGCATAAAAAAGTAACCTGTATTTACATCTGAAAACAGTTTTTGTTGATCATTTCTGTATAAGAACTCATTTCTGATTTAAAATTTTGTCATGGATGTAAAGTGTAAGAACTGTGAAAAGGAACTTGATCTTTTCACAAGCGAATTTTGCTGCAAGGGGTGTGCAGAAGGATATTATTATAAAAATTAATGGATGGAAATAACATGGCAGGATACCTTGGAGACAAAAAAACAATGATTGCACATCATCTGGGTAACCGACAAAAAGAATGCGACATTTACCACGTAGAAAAAATAAACAAGCAGTATTTTACACCTGATTTGCTGGAAAACGCAATATCTTTGGGCTTTAAACCATGTAAGTGGTGCAATTAAGAAAAACATTGTTTATTTTCTTGATATTTTTGGTGTTGTTTAGTTCAGCGTCCAGCTGACTCTGACTTTTTTTAATCATCAAAACATGTTAATACTTGCAGTAAATTCTTTCATTATTTTTTTCAAACACCATACGCAATACATGCAGATTTGTTCTATTTTTGTAAATTATTTCCAATTAATAGTAGGACATTGGATTTTTTTTCAAGTGCACTGTGAATTTGATTTACAAATCAATGCATCACATCTTCTTGCTTTGCGCCAACACATGTCAGTTTCCCTGACGTAAAAATCAGAATCACGGTTTTTGGATCAAGCATCCTGTGGATCAGTCTAGGGAATTGTTCTGCCATCCTGTTCCAAACCCATCTTGCCTCTAGCAAGTAAAATGAATCTAAGGCAGCATTTTGTTATCCTATCTTAAACATCTTTATTCAATTTTCTACACTTGTCACATACTGTCTCAAAAGTCACCTCATCTAGCACTGTAGAAACTCCAGAAGAATAGCATTTTGAACACAACCCTCTCATGAGTACCAAAAACTCCTGCATTTCTTACACAGTGGAATTATTGCAATCCCTTCCACATTTAGTAGAACTTCGGTCTGAAATACATCTATAGCGTCATTGTTACATTTTTGGCACTTGTTCATCATGGGAATACAAATTGATTTGAAGATGATTTTAAGCAAGTGATTGAAGTTTTGCTCGATCTGGGTCAATGAATATTCAGATCTGAAATTTAGGATTTGGTGTTGCAGAAGGGGGTGTACTGAAAGAATTCGATTTAATTACAATGAAGTGTGATGAACACTATGAGGATCTAATCATTCATAATTCTTCATATGACAAAAGCCGGAGAAATCTAGTGACGTAGAACCCTCTGCTCTATGCTAAAATAGCAATGGGCGCACTGCTTGGTTTTATCAATACGTTCCAGTCCGCAGTTTTGGCATACTTGCATGTTGTAATCGAAATTCATAGAGATAAGAACCAACGGAGTCCGCAAACTGTCAATCTGCATCCTTAACTACATTTTACGCCCATTGAATATCAGAGATGTTTAGGTACTGACAATAATTAATTGCATGGCTTGCGGTCCCAAGACGAAAGAAACAACATTGCATCCTTGCACCTGCATCGGTCATATTACGGGGGAGGAATTGTGACGTGACAGTCTACAGGTGTGAAAAATACAGCGAGAGATTCTTTGATAATTACATCGAATGCAGGGATTGCGAAGAGGGGAGACAATGACAGAATACAAAGAAAAGGTTTTGGATGGTCCAAAAGACGAGGATCTGGTGACGTGTTGCGGCAATTGTCGCAAGCCACTAGGCACATATTCCAAGATGAAACGATGTGGTTACTGCTATGCGAGGTTTGTGTAAAATGGCAAGAAAGATTGGATCTCCCAGACAGCAATCAATGTTCAAATGCACATATTGTGATTTTACATCCAAAAAGAATTCCAATTTTGTTTTGCATGTCAAGGAAAAACATGGCATAGAACTGTGAGGAAATCATAACTCATCAGGATTTGACGCATGCATTGGTTTGCCGTACTGTCTAGTATTTTGCACCAACCTGACTTTTGTATGGCATCCTGCTCGATTGACTCATGACATCAAAATCAATAACTGCTGCAGTTTCATCCAATGGGAAAAAGACTCTGGGTGATCTTGGCCAAGGCATAAAAAAACTGCATGCAGATTACGACAAGCAGCTAAAGAATGCAAAGACAAGAGCAAGACTGCGACAGGTGTTTCAAAAGCACAGACGTGATCATCAGGCCCTGTTGAAAAAGCACCTCAAGCAAGAAGAGATGACCATCAAGAAACTGGGAATTCTACTAGACCAAGAAGAATAGCGTTTAACCATTCAAATCTATTTTCATTTTTTTGATTTCCATGTGGGTCATGAAATCTTTTTTTGTCACAACAAGTAATTACATTTCTAAAAAATCGCATAATTGAATGAGGTTTTGAATTACCTGTTGATTGTTTGAATGTATCTGGGGACGATGGGATTTGAACCCATGATCTCCAGCACCCGAGGCTGGCAGTATACCAAGCTAACCTACGTCCCCAAAAAAGCAACTGTATTAGTAAAATTTTAACAGTTGGATAATCACATAACAGATCAAAACATCAGACTATGATATTTGCAATGAACATTTGTCAGAACATATTCTTCTGTTAAACACATCTTCATATTCCCTTTTACAATGTACACATTTTCTGAAACTCATGATTCTATCATGCATTTTATGAATATAAGGACGATATTTTTAACCAATATTCTGAGAATGTTTTTTATGACAATAAGAATAATTCTGCAAAATTTGATTTCCTAGAAACTTTTTTTCGTAATGGGGTTTTTCTACGTGGGTCCTAATTTTACGACACTAACTACAACCCCAGTATAATGTGTATGGGAATATAGTTAAGGTGCCCAGAAACATGCCCATGTGTAATTTTAAAATGGTAGAATTATCAATAAACCAAAAATAGTTCAAAGTTCTAATCTAGTATATGATCAATCCTTCTATAACTATTGAAGTCGAACAGCTTCTTTTGGGAAAGAATTTTGCGTCATTTGCAACGCTGATGAGAGACGGTTCCCCGCATGTCGCCCCCACATGGGTTGACTATGACGGGGACATGGTCCTAATCAACACTGCTGCAGGAAGAATTAAAGAAAAAAATGTAAACCTGGACAGGCGCGTCGCACTGTCCGTATACGACAGTTCCAATCCGTACAACATGGTGACCATCAGAGGCAGAGTCAATGAAATCGCCGAACAGGATGCAGATGCCCACATCGACAGGCTTGCAAAAAGATACCTTGGGTTGGACAGTTACCCGTTTCGCATTCCTGGTGAGAAGAGAATCATATTGAAGATAATCCCTGAGCGAGTGTTCCACCAAAAGCCGCCTTCCTAAAATTCTTATTTTTTAGATTCTATTGAAATGAAAATAGCGGTATATTTTAAACAAGAAAATACTTAAAACTTATTTCAGATCCTTTTTACGATAAAATCTTCTTTTTGTCGTTGATGCAAGAAAACTGCACTGAAAAGAGCAGTATACTCCCGTACCATCATAAAAGATCCTTCCACAAGCATGACATCTGTTAGCACCCATTGACATAACCCGATTTTATTTCAAATGATATTATCTATTTATGCATATCTGAAAACGATTCCGCAAACTCGATGAAAAACAATCCGGAATTTTTTATTTTTTCGTAAGAATCGCTAACTTTTTTTATTGTATAGAATAGTTCATTTCTTAGAAATTATCATGGCGCAAACCAAACCGGTAATCGAAATAGTCAACGTGGTGGCTTCTGCAACGATAGAGCAACCACTTGACCTCGATGACATAACAGAGAAATTCCCATCCGTGGAATATGATCCGGAGCAATTCCCGGGGGCGATATTCAGACTCCAGAATCCAAAGACCACCACACTGCTTTTTCGTTCTGGAAAGATGGTGTGCACTGGCGGCAAATCCAAGGAGATGGCAGTAAAAGCAGTAAATACGGTTGTTCAAAAGCTAAGAAAGGGCAAGATCAGAATAAAAAACAAGCCCATAGTAACTATACAAAACATAGTCTCATCTATCAATCTTGGAGGCAAGGTGAGTCTGGAGCAGGCAGCCAGAGTCCTTCCCAGAAGCATGTACGAGCCAGAGCAGTTCCCAGGAGTGATTCACAGGATGCTTGATCCAAAAACTGTGATTCTGATTTTTGCATCAGGGAAACTAGTCTGTGTCGGTGCAAAGCAAGAAGACGCGATACATCGCTCTGTAAATCAAATTCACAGTGAGCTTGAAGAGAAAAACCTGATGACCTACGACTAGCACCGGAAATCGTTAACAGAAATAGAAAAAGAGATTCAATTCACGTTATTTTAAGAAAAAGATGTCAATTATACATACATGTAATTTTGAATAACAATAAAGAAAAAATGGATTTGTATGTTTGTGAATCATTCTTCTTGATCTAGTACATTTCGCAGTTTCTTAATTGTCAACTCTTCTTGCTTGAGATACTTCTTAAGCAAGTTCTGGTGATCACGTCTGTGATTTTAAAATACTTGGCGTAGTTTTCCTCTTGTCTTTGCATCCTTTAACTGCCTGTCATAATCTGCATACAGTTTTCCGATGCTCTTGCCAAGTTCATCTGCAGTCTTCTTCCCGTTTGATGAGACCGTAGATATAATTAATTTGGAAGCCATAAAAAATTAGATAAGATATCATACAAGAATCAAGTTAGCATGCAATACTTGACCAAAGATACTGATTCCAATCAAGGTTTAAGATAATAGTCCACGGTACAGTCCATCTACAAAAATCGGAAGTAAACAATTCAAAATCCTTTCCACAGTGTTTACATATTACTTTCATTACAATTCATCCTTCGTTCCGGACTGTCGTACACAACGTCTTTCTCTCAATTAAATGTGGAATAACATAGTTTTTTGCAAGATGATTAACACAGTGCTTCCACGTTACTTTTTCTGAATGCATGATATGCGCTCTTTGAAATTAGCTGGTTTATCATCTGAGGTGTTCTTTGCCATAGAATCTCCTTCTTGTTGTGGAAGCTATGAAATTGCACTGAAAGGAGCAATATTTCTCAAGTTCACCATAAAATGTTCGTCCGCATGCATGGCACTGATTTTGATTCACGTCTTTCATGCGCTTCAAAATAGAATAAAATAACATAGTTTTTTGATTTGGTTGCAGACAAAGTCAACCAGTTGACTTCATATTTACTTGAATCAAGAGATGTTCACTTTGGCTTGCCCAGTTTAAAATACTTTAGAATTGTTTCTAATTACCATCATTATCATTGTCAAACAACTCCTTGCGTATTTTCTTTTTTACCATTAAACTGATCCTCGAGAAAGGAGACACCTCATATTATATTTGAAGTATGAAATTTGTGTCTATCTTGTACTATATAATCCAGTTGACTTCATTCAAAACATGATCAAATTAACTGATGGTGTAATTACTGGAAAAATCAGTTTAGATTTTTCTTCAGTGAAAACATTACAAACGGTTTTTAATCCAAATATCAGTTGACTACATCCAGCATGAAATCAACCAGTTATTTTGAGATTGCTTCTGAGCAAAATTCTCTTGTCTTAATATCCTCTTGTTTCATTATGATGTCATGACACAGCAAATCATGTTAAACAGACATTATAGCCAGAAAACAGACGTGTCATCTCCGGTTGGAAGTGGGATCCAAAATCATCTTCCATCCAAAGTACATGAAATCAATGCAATGGATTTCATTGGATTGTCTTGGATGCTCACAGATGAGGATATGTTTTCTAAAGAGATCATCATGGGGGAAAAGTAAGTTGACCTATCATTGCAGACATTGTAGCTTTGTTTGGAATGCTTGGGAAGATGACTTTCAAAATGTCCTAACCCATGAAAAAACCCACAAGGAATCTTCCAGGACAACAAAATCCAAAAAACAAAACAAAGACGTCATTTTATCTGAGAGTGCAAACTAACTTTGGAATACATATCTGCAAATCAGGAAAATTGCAAGCATTTTGCATCACTTCCGATGCCCGGACTAAAAAACAAACGGGAATGTGTAATATGCCAAAAAATTCTTGATGACTAATGAAATAATGAAAAATATGAGAAGTAAAAAATGAACAAAATATTATCCACAAAAGTATCTTTGTTTGGTTTTTCTGCAAAATAGTTAGATAAACAGAGTTTAGCAACCTAATCTTTATCCAATTACAAATCGTGTAAATTTAAATCTAAAAAAGTAATTATTGGAGAGTTTATCTAAATTTAAAAACTTGTAACATCTCTCAACAAATGGTGAACTAGGCAATATCCAAAGTGCAAACCATGATTCATCTGAATCCTAACTGAATTCTCTTAATTACGGAATCAAGATGACCAATCTCTCCACAAATTCAGAAAAATGGAGAAAATACCTAAGTGAGGCAAAAATCTAGCAATGGGATGAGCACATCACATGGTTGAATTTGATGAGAAAGTCCTCTATGCCATAATATCCATAGTAATTTCTGCGGGTGTTTTTTTTGGAGTCACCAATATTTTAAAAAAATTCTTTTCTGGATTAAAAGGCATCTCCAAACTGACAGGGCTTATTTCAGTAGGCATAGTTGCAGCAGAGATATTATACATTGGAACATCATTTGGCATATTTTCATTGGCAATAGAGACAATCATAGCTGTAGGAGGTGCATTTTGGCTTTTGTTAATCGCCATGCAAAACCATCTCAAAAATATTTCAGCAGGTCTTAGCAACTATCTGAATCCTGAAATTGATGTTGGAGACATGATTGAAATCAATGATCAAAAAGGCATTATTGTGTATCTGGGTTTGACAAAGACTACCATAATGACAGATGATGGTGCAAGAATATTTGTGCCAAACCTGAAATTTACTGAAGAGTTGTTAAAGGTGTTTCATAAAAAACAGCAATGCAAGCATTTTAAGCAAATAACAAAGACTGCTTCTCCAAAAACTCAAGGTTGCGAGGAATGTGAAAAAGAGGGAACCGAGTGGAAATCGCTGAGAATGTGCCTTAACTGTGGCCATGTTGGATGTGATAGGTCATCACCTGGAAGACATGCCGAAGAACATTTCAAAAAAACCAAACATCCAATCATGGTAGAACTGCCAGAAAAAAGATGGAGTTGGTGCTACATCCACGACTCTTATTATTAATTTTCTTAAACAATTTAGAATGACAGATTTGAATGAAACATCCAACTTTTCTGCTTCTTTTTTTAAGGCCATCTGATTCTTTTTTAGCTTCAAGTTTTTCCTTTTCAAATTGTTAATAATCTAGGCAAAATTAGTATACCATTGATTCAAATGATGAAATCGTTTTTCATGCCTTTGCTGAAGAGCGCATATGATCCTCAGAATCATGATCCAATTTGATTAACTTTACCTAAATCAAAACATTGTATTTGAAGACAGTTTATCCATTTTGTTTTAGAAATTGTAGGTTTTTCTTTCCGTATGGATTCTACCAACTAGGTAAAGCCTACAAACCTTGTGACGGCAATTGTGAGTTGTAATATATCTATATAACCAATGACTTTTTTGATTTAGAATTAAACAAAGAAATCTAGTTGATTTCATGTTAGATATGCTCAACTTCAATCGTATTCTTTAACTTCAAGATGAACAAAAAACATGATGAAAAATACTATTAACAAATCAGAGACAAAATATGAGAAACTCCTGAACAGGATAGTTGAAGTCGATCCACATATGCGGTCTGCAGCCATTGCAGACCTGGACTGAACCATCCTGGAAAAACGACAGGTGACTGAAACAAGGGACTTTCTTACTGAAGAACAGGACAGAAAGGTCATGGAGTATACAGTCAACTATTGGAACTACAGAAAAACTATGAAAGACAAGATTGGAAATGCAAAGTTCATACTGGAATCCTATGAGAATTTCAAGAAGCTGGTAATTGCACTAGATCCTGAAAGACTGCTCATAATGACCTTTGATAAAGAGGGCGGACAAAGAGACATTGTGGAGAGAATCCAGTCAGCAATTGCATGAAATGATATGTATGGCTAACAGTATATCGTGAATCATGGAAAACTTTGATAACATCATTTATGGAATAATTTCAATTTTCATTGCGATTGGAATAGTTGTCTTGGTTCGAACAATCATCAAAGTCAAGCTCGGCAAGCTACAGGGAACACAAAAACTGCTCGGACTCGTTTTGCTAATTGTTATCGGGATGGAATCGGCATATCTTGGGTTGCAGTTTGACCTGTTTACCCTGGCTGCAAGCATCATTGCCTCTCTGGGAGTGGCATTTGCGCTGGTTTCCTTTGCATTGCAGAATCATCTCAAGAACATGGTGGCAGGAATAGGACTCTACCTCAACAAGAGAATCGACATAGGAGACATCATAGAGATTGATGACAAAAAGGGAACCAGAGTTGAATTCCACCTGATAAAGACCATTGCACTCACCGATGATGGCAAATTCATGAACATTCCAAATCTGAAATTCAGTGAGACCATCGTGTGCTTATTTCCCACAGTGAGAGGAAAAAATAAGATGGCATTGGGAGAAAGATACAATATATTGTCTGATAAAGAAACACACGTCAATGACGATACTTAGTCCAAAGCAAATACAGGATCTGGATGTAGCATGCCAAAAACTGTCTGATGAAGACAAGGTAAGGCATGTTGGAGTCATCAACCAGTTAGGGCATCTTGTTGCAGGAGGATTCAGAAAGGGGATGAAGCCGTTGCTTGAGGATGACAAGGTACGCATGACCTACATGCAGATGCAGCTTGACTTTAGGATGAGGCAGGAACTGGATGATGTCCTCGGACCGATTGATTACATTGCATCAAGGAGAACAAAGCAACTGGTTATCAGCGTTCCAATCGGCGAGAACCTGGTACTGATTACAGCAGAACCGGATGCCGATGACAAGAAAATAATCAAAAGGGCAGAAGGCCTGTTTGATGACATTACGATTTTGACAGTCTAGACTTTGAAAACACATCACAAACTGTTGATCAGTATTAACGATGAATACAGATATCATCTATATTGAATCTGAAATTGATATGAAGGCGATGTCAAAATATTATGACGGCATGCATACTGAGAAACTCAAGAAACTTTTGGCAAAAAATCCTGAGAGCATTTTAGTTCATGTCACTGACACCTATTTCATAGAGGAATCCAAGGTAAATGGAAATGTAGACCTTCCAGGATTTGCAAGATTTTCTTCCCTGATGGAAAGCATAAGATCAAGTCATGTGGCTCAAAAAAATAAAATTCCGGTACTTGTTTTGCACGGAGGGGATTTCCTGTATCCCTCGTTGATGAGTATCTATTTTCACGGAAGGCAGATGGTGGATGCTATGAATCTGTGTGAGTTTGATTGTTGTACTTTGGGTAACCACGACTTTGATGGCGGGGCATATTCCCTCAAGACAAGAATGTCAGAGGCATCGTTTGAAATCACATGTACGAACATCAAGAATCCGACAAGAGAAGAAATTTTAAAAATTTCAGATCATGTGATCTGTCATGATGGTGACAACAAGCCATTTGCAGCAATAACTGGAGTTGCAGGAAAAGCTACACTCAGAAAGGCAGAACAAAACGGATTTGTGACAACAGATGCGGCATCTTCGCTAAGACAAACCATATCCAAGATCAAAAATAATCATCCTAAAATCAATCATCTGATTGTTTTGTCGCATATGGACAACGATGAGGATGCAAATCTAAAAAGATGGCTTGACAGAAACTGGGATGGTTACATGTACCTGCTGGGAGGACATGACCACAACGAGGTCATGCAACACAGTGACAAAGCACCAAAGTCCATTCTTTTGAAGGGACAGTCAAACTGCCGAACCGTACAGATTGTAGGAATTCCAAGATATCCTGATCTCAAAAACCCAACGCAACTCCCAGAACATGTGGTCGTGGTGAATTCTGCAGAACTGTCAAAATTTCATCCTGAACCCAAAATGAATGAGCATGTGAGACAGTGTGAGGAAAAACTTGAGGTATATCTGAATGAGCAAAAATCAGATAGGATTGTCAAGCGATTTGAGAAAGACACTGTTCTGGACGCAACGGAACTGCAACTGCGAAAGGGCTCCACCAATTTTGGAAACTTTGTTGCAGACTGCATATTGGATTTTGCAGAATCAGACATTGCCTTTGTCAATTCAGGCCATTTCAGGGGAGACAGGAAGGTTGGGAACATTCTCAAGTTGTCTGACCTTCGTCGGATCTTTGTCCTGGACAAAAAGGACACGTTTGTGAAAGTAACCATGACTCAGAAAGAATGCATAAAGTTTCTAAGGCATGCATACTCTGAGGAGGGACGAGGAAAGATACTGCAGGTATCAAAGGATGCTGTCAAAATATTGCAGGAATCCAAACCTGAAGACAGACTGTCAGTCACAATGCTGTGGGACATGCTAAAAACAAACGATGACGGATTTACTGCCCTCTTGGCCCAATGCAGAAATACCACCGTGAACGACATCACATCCAAACTTAAAAAATGCATAATTCGAGACTCTTCTCTTTTTGATGTTGTGGAAAAATCGTCAAAACATGCAGAATATGATCCCAGTGTGAGAATTTCCGTAGAAAAGTTTGCAGATGTTTTCATACATGAATAAATTCTGAAGAGTTTTGACTCCAAGTGAAGTGTTTATTTAATTTCACGGTTTTGGGTTATCAGACAAAATTTGAATGCAGAAAAAATAGAAAAATCATTTCAGGTAACTGCTGACAACAAATTCTCAGAATCCAAAAAGAGGGACTTGATGTTTGGATATATTCACAAGGAATTGTGATTTGTATGAAATTATAAAAATATGATATTTTATTTGAATATCTAGTAGTTTGTGACATTCCTATTTGATATCTTATGACATTTCAAATATTCTAATCCTATCGAATTTATCTGGGATTAATAATGACTTGAAATTGTTAATAGAGCCCATTCCAAATTACACTTAAGTGGAGTTCTAGATTTTTAATTACAATGACTAAAACAATACTTTTAGCAATTTTCACAATCTCTGTTTTGTTAACGGGTACTATCGCAGGCCCTATGGGACTGATTGAATCAGCTGATGCTCTAAAAAGCAAAGGCAATCCAGTAAGCCAAACTAACTCCAAAAAAGTCTGCGGCGATAGACTCTGTTCTGAAATTCCAACAGAAATAAAATCTGAGGTAAAAAAGAAAGAAGAGGTAAAAACCGAAAAGAAAGCAGAATCTGCTGAAAAAGCTAAACAAGTACCAAAGAAAGATGCCAAAGATGAAACGATGAAGCAGGCCAAAGAAATGGCCTCACTAAAAGTTCCAAAGACTGTCACCGGTGTCATCACATCCGTCCAAGACCCAGGTCAGGGACATGAGGGACACCAGCTTGCAATAGTTCTTCCACCAAGTAAGAACACATATCGTGGACACATCACATACTCTGCATCTGAGAATGTCCAGCTTGTATCTTTGCATGGCCCACTAAAAGATGGAATGGCAAAAGGACAGGCAACATGGACTACCGACGGTAAGACAAAGTTTGGAATGACATTCATTGACAATGAAAAGTCTGCAGGATTTTGGCAGTTTGCAGGAAATGCAATAGCATTGCATACAAAAGACTCCAAACAATTCACTGTAACTTACTCAGTTACATACACAGAACTGGTAAAAGATGGTGAAAATGTCATCATGAAAACCACAACATCATCACAAGATCCAGGAATCGGACATGAGACCCATCAGCTTGCAGTACTATTGCCACCAAAGGATGAGCCATACAGGGGATATATCACCTTTGATGCATCCGAGCCAATTCAGATTGTGAGCCTGATCGGCCCAATAGCAAAAGGTGAGCTACTAGGTATGCCGACATGGACTACAGATGGTAAGACTTTCTACGGATTAGTGCTTGTTCCATCAAAGGCTGCAGGTTCAACACCATTCTCAGGTAATGCGTTGGCACTTCATACGATGAATTCAGAGCCTTTCACTGTAAGCTACTCTCTAGTACTTACAAAATAATTTTTTTTAAACATAATTTATGACTCTAGATACGTAGAAAAGATCACATTTGTCTATTGAAAATTCATTTATTCAAGCAACTTCTTAGTGTGATGTTGAAAAAACTATTTTTGGCAATTCCAATTTTACTGTTTTTGGTTGTGGGTATGGTCTCAGTCTCTGCTGATTCTCTTGTGCCTCAGTGGATAAAAAATACTGCCCTCTGGTATGGCCAAGGTAACATATCCGAGCAAGAGTTTCTAAACTCCATCACATATCTGATAAATAATAAAATCATATTCCTAGACGAGCAGAAAAAAAGTGAAGCGATGGACCCAACAATTATCTCAGAGGATGTAATCGTAACAAAACCACGAATCAACCAATGTTCTGTTTTATACCAATCATATAAAAATATAGGCAAAGCACAATTTCTGTCAAAATATGAGCATGTTACTTTTATCAATGTATGTGTGAAACTCTACCAGGATCCAGTATGGAAATATCAAGGGGATGACAGAACAGAAAAACTGAATGAAAAATTTATCCAGCTTGATCAAAAAATCAAGGAGGAAAAGGCAAAACTGTCCTACGAGCCAAGCGTAACCATATTGTCAAAAACCAAAATAGGCAATGAAAAATACGACGTAAAGTTCAACGTGTGTGCTGGAGATAAGAAATTAGACAAGGCAAAGGTGCTGATAAAATCCCAGATTGAGAGTGTCGAGTATGGTACTAGCAAGGATGTTCCAGAAAATGCATGCAGAAGTTATGCCACCCAGATAAATGCAAAAAACTCAGACAACATATTCATCACAATTCTAGAACAAGTAATTGAATAGAATTATTCTAGGTTTGTCTAGGAAAAGATTATTGTCCATCAGACGTAATCCCCACAATATGTCATGAAGAATCCATCAAATACTTGACAACGAATCACTCATAGGAATTAAACCTCGCTTAATTCTATCCAGCATAGATAAATTTACCATCTGTGAAAATATCATGTGGCAGAAGAAATTATAACCAGTTTTAATGCGGGGCAGGTTCAGACCCTAAGCGAGCTTGTGTCATCATCATTACTGATTCAATCCTCTTTGGTTGTGCTCATAATTGGGATTATTTCAATAATTGTCATTAATCAAAAATTTACGAAATGGGCGACTTCCAGAAGGATTAGTCATGTTCATCCAGAATTGGCAGAATTTGCAAGAAAGATAATGCTGCCAATTTTTGCTATTGTTCTCATCACTACAATCAATGTGTATGTACAAGTGTTTGAGCTTTTCAACGAGGAAATAGAGATACTTGAGGCAGAAGCAAGTGACATACTAACTCAAAGAGAGGTTCTTGCAAAATTGATGACATCCATGAATATTTTTGCAATTGGTTATGCAATATCCCAGTTGATTCCAATCTTAATTACAAGATATGACAAAATAAAACAAGAGCATCTAGATTTTGATTCATGGAAGATGATGACTGGATTTGCGGATGACGCACCAGACTTTTTTCACAAAATATTTGAATGGATACCTCCAAAATACCCGCCAAAAAACATGTCTGTCAAGTCATTTCAGGAACTCCTAAAGACAAAAAAGGGAAGAAAAAGTCTTGAGCAGCATAGAACCACTCGTGGATTTACAATTGGCATCTACAAACAGCTCGTAGATGATCCGGTAAAAGAATGGAAAAAGTCTGAAAAAAGAAAATACCTAAAATATCTTGATGATTGCATGTCTGAAAAAAATGATACAGGATACAAACTAAGGCTAGGAGTGACTCCGCAAGAGGTGTATCCATTTGACATTTGGATGGAACAGAAGAGGTTGGGGAATCATGATCCAATCATACCAGGT
>Ga0224512_10002465_pt1 | contig 16962 bp, 12 predicted proteins | sample SF_May12_sed_USG_4_FD_169103 | JGI IMG/M metagenome (GOLD analysis project Ga0224512, IMG submission 169103) | Sediment microbial communities from San Francisco Bay, California, United States - SF_May12_sed_USGS_13 | ecosystem: Environmental > Aquatic > Marine > Sediment | place: USA...
GCATCCCGCTGTGGATGGCGTTCCTCGGCGGGGTCGTCGCCATCCTGATCGGCAAGGCGCTCTTCGGGGGGCTGGGTCACAACGTCTTCAATCCGTCTCTGGTGGGGCGCGCGTTCCTGCAGGCCTCGTTCCCGGTGGCGCTGACCACGTGGACCGAACGGGCGCACCTCGGCGCCTTTCTCGACCTGCAGGGGGACAACCTCGCCCTTCCCTTCACTTCCCCGGTGGTCGACGCCATCACCACCGCCACTCCGCTGGCACGAATGAAGTTCGAATCCCAGGCCACGGCGTTGAACGACCTGCTGCTGGGCTCCGTCTCGGGATCGCTGGGTGAGACGAGCGCGCTGCTCATCCTGCTGGGGGGGCTCTACCTGGCGTGGCGCCGCTTCTTGAACTGGCGCGTCCCCGTGGGCATCTTCGCCACCGTCTTCGTACTCGCCGAGGCGCTGCACCGGGTCGATCCGACCCGCTATCCGGACGGCGTCCATCACCTGCTCTCGGGTGGTTTGATGCTGGGCGCGGTGTTCATGGCGACGGACCCCGTGAGCTCGCCGGTCACTCCGCGCGGCTCGTGGATCTTCGCCGCCGGCGTGGGGACGCTCGTCGTGGCCATCCGCCAGTTCGGCGGGCTCCCGGAAGGCGTGATGTACTCGATCCTGCTGATGAACGGGCTGACGCCGCTCATCGACCGCTACACGCAGCCGCGCATCTACGGCGCGCCCCCGCGGCGAGAGAAGGGAGGCGCGGAATCGTGACCGCGCCCGGAGCGAAGACGCCGGCCGCGCCCGCCCCGGCCCCCGAGCCCAGTGGGCTGCGCATGGTGCTCACCATGGGCGGAATCGGCCTCATCGCCGGCGTCTTGATCGTGCTGACCTACCAACTCACCTTTCCCGTGATCGCCATCAACCAGGCGCGCGCGCTCGAGCGCGCCGTCTTCGAGGTGGTGCCCGGGGCCGCGAGCCGCGCGGGGTACACGCTCTCCGGCGACGAGCTGGTGCCGCTCGGGCCGGGCGAGCAGCGGCCGGGCGCGCTCTGGGCCTGTTACGACACCATCGGTGCGCTGGTCGGTGTGGCCGTCGAAGCGTCGGGACAGGGCTTCCAGGACGTGGTGCGCATCCTCTACGGATACTCCCCCGCGACCCGCCGCATCGTGGGCATGAAGGTGCTGGAGAGTAAGGAGACGCCCGGACTCGGCGACAAGATCGACAAAGACCCGGCCTTCAAAGCCAACTTCGCGGCCCTCGACATCGGGCTCTCCGCCGACGCAGCCGAGTGGGACCACGAGATCGAGCTGGTCAAGAAGGGCCAGAAGAGCGAGGCGTGGCAGGTCGAGGCGATCACCGGCGCGACGATCTCGTCGCGCGCGATCGCCGCTATCCTGCGCGAGAGCACGGCGCGGACCGCGCCGGCCATCACGCGCGGCCTCCCCACGCTGGAGGAGGGAGGCCCATGACGCCGGCGATGTCGCGGACGGCGAGCCCGGCCGACGAGTTCGTCAAGGGGCTGTGGCGTGACAACCCCGTGTTCGTCATGCTCCTGGGCATGTGCCCGGTGCTGGCGGTCACCAACTCGGTGATCAACGCGTTGGCCATGGGTATGGCCACCACTTTCGTGCTGGTGATGTCGAGCACCATCGTGTCGCTCGTCCGCCGCTGGGTACCCAAGCAGGTGCGTATCGCCTCGTTCATCTTGATCATCGCGACCTTCGTGACCGTCGTGGATTACCTGTTGCAGGCGATCAGCCTGGAGGTCCATCGCGCGCTGGGCGCCTTCATCGCGCTCATCGTGGTCAACTGCACGATCCTGGGGCGGGCGGAGGCATTCGCCTCCAAGAACGGCGTGGGGCGCTCGGTGCTGGACGCGCTGGGCATGGGCATGGGCTTCACCCTGGCCTGTCTGTGCCTCGGCGTCGTACGCGAACTCCTGGGCAACGGGACGCTGGCCGGCGTGCGCATCTTCGGCCCCGGCTTCGAGCCCTGGACCATCATGATCCTGCCCGGAGGGGCGTTCTTCGTGCTGGGCGCGTGGCTCCTGCTCTTCAACTGGCTGCGCGAACGCGGGAGGCGAACGGCGTGAACACGGCTTCTCCCCTGCAGATTCTCATCGACGCGTGCCTCATCAACAACTTCGTGCTGAGCCTCTTTCTCGGCATCTGCCCCTTCCTCGGCGTGTCCGCCAAGACGGACACGGCGGTGCGCATGGGCGCGGCGGTGACCTTCGTCATGCTGGTCGCGTCCGCCTGCGCCTACGGCATCCATCTTGCCCTGGTGGCGATCGACGCGCCCTATCTGCACCTCATCTCTTACATCGTGGTGATCGCCTCGGCCGTGCAGCTCGTCGAGATGTTCATCAAGAAGTTCAGCCCGGCGCTCTTTCGCGCGCTCGGGATATTCCTTCCCCTGATCACGACCAACTGCGCGATCCTCGGGCTGGCGCTGTTCCAGACCAACCGCCAGTACGATTTCGTGCAGTCGCTCTCGTTCGCCGTAGGCGCGGGCGCCGGCTTCACGCTGGCGCTGCTGATCATGTCCGGCCTGCGCGAGCGTCTCGAGCTATCCGACGTCTCCACCGTGGTCAAGGGGGCGGCCCTCACCCTCATGGTGGCCGGAATCCTCTCCATGGCCTTCATGGGATTCGCCGGGATGGGAGGCTGACGTGGTCCGCCATCTGCTGATCGCAGCCGCCGCGTTCGCCGCGCTCGGAGTCGCGTGGGCGGTCATTCTCCTGCTCGCGCGCCGCTTCCACCGCACCCCCTCCGACGCCGACCTGCCCGCCTGCGGCTCGTGCGCGGTCGGCCCCTGCCACTGCGCGGGCGACCCGGCCATCGACCGCCGCGAGGCGCGCGCGAGCGCGGGGACTGCGCAAGCGATTGATTCGACACGCAACTAGCGGGGCCGCCGGCAGATAGCTTGCGACCCCGCTTTGTTGTCCTGTGTCGTTGAGTGCGTTTGCCGCAAGAGGCTGAGTCACCTCCGATCCGACTTTTACGTTACATTGAACAACTGATGCATTCGCATCATAGACTTCAGGATCAGCGTCCCGTCATAATATATGTGTCCCGCTTCATAGCCTCAGGAAGGAAGCTCACCATGATTGGCCTGAGATCGTGTCTTGTTATCCTCATCATCCTTCTAAGTTCCCCAGCCCTCTACGCGCAGGGCCTGGTTCATCAATGGAGTCAACGATTCGGCGATGCAAGTGAACAGCAGGCCCGTAGAGTTAGTGCTGACGCGTATGGAAATGTCATCGTGACGGGCTCATTTCGCGGCACGGTGGACTTCGGCGGCGGGCCGCTCACCTGCGCGGGCGGTACGGACATTCATGTCGCAAAGTTCAATCCCAGCGGCAATCACCTCTGGAGCCACAGGTTCGGCGATGCGACTTACGACCAGAACGGTCGGGATGTTGCCGTCGATGCGTCGGGAAACGTCATTGTCGCGGGCGCCATGGCGGGTACGGTTGACTTTGGCGGTGGGGCGCTCTCCGGCGCCGGGTGGGGCATCTTCGTGGTAAAGTTCGACCCCAGCGGCAACCACGTCTGGAGCCGGTTGTTTGGCGATGATGCGGAACCTTGGGGTGTTGCCGTCGATGGGTCGGGGAATGTCATCGTCGCGGGATGGTTCACTAGCACGGTGGACTTTGGCGGCGGGCCGCTGACAAGCGCCGGCGAGCATGACATCTTCGTGGTAAAGTTCGACCTCAGCGGCAATCACCTCTGGAGTCGGCGATTTGGTGACACGGATCAACAAATTTGCTGGGGTGTTGCCACTGACCCGTCTGGCAATGTCATCGTCACGGGATGGTTCGATAGCACGGTGGACTTTGGTGGCGGGCCGCTGACAAGCGCTGGCGGGCATGACATCTATTTGGCGAAGTTCGATTCCGACGGCAGCCATGTTTGGAGCCAACGCTTCGGCGATCCTAGTGAACTACAGTCTGGCTGGAGTGTTGCTGCCGATGTCGCTGGAAATGTCATCTTTTCGAGCCGCTTCCAGGGCACCGTCGACTTTGGTGGCGGGCTGCTCACGAGCGCTGGCGGGTATGACGTCTATGTGGCGAAGTTTGACCCGACCGGTAGTCACCTGTGGAGTCAGAGCTTCGGCGACGCCGACGACCAGATGGGTTGGGGTCTTGCCGTCGACGCGCCGGGGAATGTGATCATCTCGGGCACCGTGGACGGCACTGTGGACTTCGGCGGCGGGCCAATCACGGGTGGTGACACTGGCAGCTTCGCGGCAAAGTTCGACCAGAGCGGCAATCACCTCTGGAGCCAGGCCTTCGGCCGTGATGGCGCGCGGGGCCATACTGTTGCCGTCGATGCGATTGGCAGTGTCATCCTCGCGGGCGGATTCCTGGGCACCGTGGACTTCGGTGGCGGGCCGCTCACGAGCGCCGGCGACTATGACATCTACTTGGCGAAGTTCGTCGCCCCCGCGGTGCCCACCGCGCTGCAAGGATTCCATTCGTACTGGACTGAGAATCACATTGAGGTTGCCTGGCGATTGATCGACATGGATGGGGAGCTCACATTCGACGTATTGCGCAGGGAGGGATCGAGCGAACCGTACAACGCAATGCGCGACGCCGAGATCCACCGACGGGGAAGCGAGTTCTTGTTCGAGGACCATACGACCGATCCCGGCGTGACCTATCAGTACTGGGTGGTGATCTACGAGGACGGGGACGAGATCACATCGTTCGAGACGGCCGTCACCACGCCCTCGGCGACGTTCTCGCTGGCTCAAAACCACCCGAACCCCTTCAATCCCGCGACGCGCATCGAGTTTTCATTGGAGCGCGCGGCTCGGGTGACGCTGGCGATCTACGAGCCGTCGGGGAGGCTGGTCGCGACCCTGCTGGACAAGGACATGAATTCGGGGACCTACGCGGAGGAGTGGGACGGGCGCGACGAAAGCGGTAAGCGGCTGGCCAGCGGTATCTATTTCTATCGGCTGACCGCCGGGAAGCACACGCTCACACGGAAAGCGGTTCTTCTGAAGTAGAGTGCAGAGGTTAAGAGGATTTGCGCGAAGCCGAGGCCCGGGGCGGTGAGCCGCGTAACCCTTTCAAAAGCAAGAAAGAAAAGTGGTGCGAAGGGACGGAGTCGAACCGCCGACACAGGGATTTTCAGTCCCTTGCTCTACCGACTGAGCTACCTTCGCACCGCAGGCAGTGTTCGTTCTCGTTTGGGGATCCCCATACTACGCAATCGACGGCGGCCGGTCAACGGCATTCCTTCGTCGCCGCCGCGCGCCCATAAGAAGGCGGGGGACCGTCACCGATCCCCCGCCTTGCGTGCACGGCCAGGGCGGGAACTCTGGCGCGTCGCATTGGAGTTTTCGGGCGGGGTCTGTGCACCCGCGCCAGCTAAGGCGTGATCGTGTCCCCGGCGAGGTCGCCGATTCGCTCGAGAAGCGCCTCGAGGTCGAACGGCTTGTAGAGACAGGCGTCCGCCTTGGACCACGTGGACACGAACTCCTCGCGCAAGTCGTTGTCCAGCTTGCGCGCCGTGATGAGCAAGATTTTGAACGGCGGCACCGTGCTCGCTTCCATCTCCTCCTTGAGGAGGCGCGAGACCTCGTAGCCGTTCTTGCCGGGCAGCATCACGTCGAGAATCATCAGGCCGTACCGGCCCTCGCGCCCCTTGTGGAGCGCACTGAGCCCGTCGTAGGCCACATCCACCTCGTAGCCCCTGAGCTCGAGGCTGTACTTGATCGTGTCTACGATGTCCTGCTCGTCGTCGACGAGCAATATCCGCAAATTGTCCATAAGCACGCTCCTGAGAACGTCTACTGCTCGATTCCCCACTCGTTGGTAATGCACTCGATGCCCGTATCCATCTTCTCTATCGTCGCCCGCGCCACGGCTTCCCGGGCGCGCACCATGCGCGACGTGGCGATGCCCACACACTGGGCGAAGGTCTTGGCCTCGTCGGGCGCGCGGCAGGCGCCGACGCCGTAACTGCCGAAGACATGGGCGCCCTGCTCGCATTCGACGAACCTCGGCGAGAACATCGACGCCACGCTGTCGTCGGCTCGAAGGTCGGCCGCGGCGCACACGGCGAGCTCCGTCGATAGCGTCCACATGTTGAAAGAGTCCGTCGCGGCCTCGCGGCGCGGCGGGTTGACCACCGGGGGGAGCAGCCACGAGCGCGCGATGTCCTCCCAGTTGTCATCGTTGTACTTGCCGAGGACGTAGAGCCCCACGGGCCGGCGGGCGGCGGCGAGCCGCGCGAAGGTCTGCGCGAGGCGCCCGATGCGCGCTAGCTTGGCCGAAGTGCGCCGATCCTGGGGCAAGAACACGCGCACCGTCGTACCCAGGCCGAGCTGGCTCTCCACGTTGAGCCAGCCGGCCTGCGCCTCGACCAGGGCCCGCGAGATGCTCAGGCCGAGGTGCGACCCGCGCGGTCCCGGGCCCCGCGTCGGGGAGTCGCTCCCGTCTCCCCGCGCTGGGCCGTGCCGGTCGAACAGCCGGTCCAGCGTATCGCTCTCCATGCCCAACCCGGTGTCGGAAACGGTCACCTCGATCAGCCGTGGACGCCCGATCTCGTCCCACGGCAGCAGGCGCAGATCCTCCCCCATGGCCTCGATCCCCGCCCGGCCGACCGCCACGTGGATGGCCCCGCCTGCGGGCGTGAACTTGAGCGCGTTGCTGAGCAGGTTCACGAGCACCTGCTCCAGCTTTCCCGCGTCGAACCACGCCTCGGTCATGCTGCCGTCCACGCTCCAGTCGAGCGATACGCGCTGCACGTTGTACAGGGACCCGAAGGAGTCCACTACCTCGCCGACGAAGTTGCGTACGCCATGGTTGGCCCGGTGGACGTCGAATGCGCCCGCGCGGATGCGCGAAACGTCGAGGAAGCCGTCGAGAAGTCTGGTGAGACGGTCGATCGAGCGCTCCGAGGTGTCGAGGAATTTGCGCTGCCCCTCCGTCAGTTCGCCGGCCACTTGCGAGCGCAAGATCTCCACGGAGTTTTTCATCGCCGCGAGCGGGTTCTTGATCTCGTGGGAGACCATCGCGATGACCTCGTCTTTCCAGAGGTCGTGATGGCGCTCCGGCGTGCGGTTGCGCACGTGCGTGAGGCAGTAGTGGCCCGCGCCGGGAATCCTGATGCGCTGGACGTCCAGGGTGTAGCCGCTCTCGCGACCGTGCGCGTCCAAGAGCGCGTAGTCGCGCACCGACCCGTGGCGCACGACCAGGCGGGCCAGCTCCGCGGCGTCCACCGCGAGGTCCCCTTCGGCCGCAGCCAGCTGTCCCGTCGTGCGCGCCTTCCCCAGGTCGAAAAAGGCCAGCGCGGCGGCGTTGGCGACTACGATGTCGCCGCTTTCGTCGACGACTAGAATCGGGTCACCGATCGCGTCGAAGACAAGGGCATGCAGAGTGGTGTTGTCCATTGTGGCACCTGAAAACGCGGCGCATGCGATGATCCGCCCTCTGTTGGGCAAGCCGCATGCCAGGCAAGGCGGGTTGGAACAATTCCTGTATGTGCCTGTGGCACATAATTTTACATCCACGGTTGGCGGCCGCAGCGGGTCGCGTGGCTGGCCGGCTGGCAAGGCATCGCCCACCGGGTTCCCCGCCGGAGCGGTCGCTCGCGTTGGGCACGAGCGTGGGCAGGGGTTTCCGCGTCGGGTCCTCGCGCGCGCGATCTGAACGCTAGTTCGCGCGCCGCGGACTCCGCGTCAACCCCTGCCCACACTCGTGCCGCCGCGCGGCCGGATGCCGCTCAGGCCCTCGCCGCCCGGCGCTCGGCGCGGCGCCGGCGCTCGGCGCGGGCCCGGCGGCGATCGCGGTTGGACGCGGAGGGGAAGGAGATCAACAGGATCGTCTTCCAGGACGGCGATGACTTCACGAGGATCTCCGCGCCGTGCCGGTGCAGGATGTCACCGGCGAGCGACATCGCGCGCTTGTGATCATCGGCTTCGTCGCCGCCCGAAAAGGGCATGAAGAGACGCGACAGCATGTTGCCCGCGATGCCGGCGCCCGTGTCGGCGATGCACACGATCGCCTTGGTCTGCGTCGCCGAGCACTCCACGAGCACCTTGTCGCCATCGACGACGCTGCTCGTGAGCGTGCGCAGGATGTTCTCCACCGCGCCGCGCACGCTCTCGCGACTCATGAGCAGCGACGGTCCGCGCCGCGGGACGCGAACCGTCACCTCGACCCCGTTCTTTTCCGCGCGCGGCTTCCACTCGCCCGTCACCTCTGCGACCAGCGCAAAGAGGTCGACCAACTCCAGGGAGGATCGCATCGAGTCCAGGTCGTCGCGCTGCTCGGAGACGTCACGCTGAATCTCCGAGAGCAGCTCCTTGGCGCGAGCGACGCGCTTCTCCATGGGCAGCCGCGAGCGCAGGGTCTCGTCGAGACCGCTCAGTCCTTCCTGCAGCGACCGGTGATACTCGGTTGCCCGTTCGCCGGTTCGCGCGGTTTGTCGCTCCCGGACCAGATTCGACTGCACCTCCTCCAGCATCGACTCCGCCCGTGCCAGCTCGCGGCCGCGGTGCTGGGCGGCCAGGCGGTCGCCGATCGTGCCCGCGCAGAGCTCGAGGAACGTGCCGTCGCGCGCGTGCAGCTTGCTGCGGTGGCCATCCCCTTGGTCCTGGCCGACGTATACCGCCAGCGCGCCCATCGCCGTCCCCGCCGCGGCCAGGGGCACGGCGTGGAAGAAGCGCACGCGGCCGGCGGCGGCCTCGTCGAGGAGCGCGTGCCGAGCGTCGCCGCGTACGGGTCGCAGCGTGCCCGCCGCGCGGCTGAGTATGCCCTCGAAGCTCTCCGCCACCGAGACGTCGGCGTCGTCCGCCTCGACGGTGAACTCGTCCACGGTCTTCACGTGGATGGTCTTGCCGCGCGCCAGGTCTTGCAGGAGGATGCCGCTGCCGTCGACCGCGCGGCAGATCATGGACAGAGACAGGTTGATCGCGTCGGCAAGCCGATCTGAAGAGTCCGCGCCGCGCATAATTTCCTGCAGCTTGCGCAGGATGCGGAACTTCCGGCGGTTGTCGCTCGCCTCGAGCAGACGTTCGATGGCGAGCGCGGACTGTTGCGCGAGACTGTACACCAGCGACACGTCGGAGACCTGGATCTCCTGCTCCGACGGGCCGTTGTCGGCGGCGAGGACGGAAAGCACGCGCCCGCCGACCTTGATCGGTATCGCGATGTAGCGCGACGTTCCAAAGTGGCCGAAGAGGGGGTCGGTGGCGAACTCGCTCATCCTGCCGTCGGCCAGCACCGGAAACCCGCTCAACACGGCCTTGACCACCGCGCTGCGGTGCCAGTCGAGCGGCACGGTGAGCGTACGTGTGTGCAGCGTGAGGTCGCTGGATTCGATCTGCTCGTAGTTCTCGAATACGCTCTTGGCCAGGGCCTCGAACGATTTGCTCGAGGCCAGCACGGTTTCCGCGTCGCCGTCGAACGGGGTGCGGTCGGCGGCCAGGTGTCCCCTGACCGCGCGGGCCTTGGAGTCCACGAGGAACAGGAATGCGCGCTGGAAGCCGATGGTCCGCCACGTCGTGCAGAAGGCGAGCAGCATCTGATAGATGCGCGCGATGCTCTCCGCGTCCGGGATTACCTGGATCATCCGGAACAGCGAAGCCAGCTCCGTGACGGTTCGCTCGGTGTGTTTCATGACCGCGTTGGCTCGCGTCGTTGGGGGCGGGTGAAATCCCCAAACCCCTATCCGAGTAGCATTCTTCGTGCCACGGGGCGACGCGGCCGGAGGGGCCGGACCGGGCGAGCGGTTCAGGCGGGGTAGCCGTCGGGGTGGCGCAGGCGCCACTCGTAGGCGCTGCGAATGATGCTGTCGAGGTCGCTCTTTCGTTTGCGCCAACCCAGTGTCTCCTCCGCGCGCCGCGACGAGGCCACGAGCGCGGGCGGGTCACCGGAGCGGCGCGGCCCCACGCTGCGGGCCACGGGGCGCCCGGTCAGCGCCTCGGTGCGGCGCGCCACCTCGAGAACGGTGAACGGCGCCTCGCTGCCCAGGTTGAGCGCGCCGGAGAAGCCGCCCGCCATCGCGTCGAGGGCGAGCACGTGCGCCTCGGCGAGGTCGGAGACGTGGATGTAGTCACGAATGCAGGTGCCGTCGGGGGTGTCGTAGTCGTCGCCGAATACGGTGAGCGCGTCGCGCCGACCCATGGCCACGTCGAGCACGATGGGAATCAGGTGCGTCTCCGGGCGATGGTCCTCGCCCAGCCGCTCCGTGCTGCCGCCCGCGTTGAAGTACCGCAGCGCCACCCACGACAGCCCCCAGGCGCGCTGCGAAGCGGAGAGGATCTCTTCGACCATCAGCTTGCTCCAGCCATAGGGGTTTTCCGGGCGGCGCGGGGCTTCTTCTTCGATGGGCAGCGACGCCGGCGCCCCGTACACGGCGGCGCTGGAGGAGAACACGATGCGCGCCGTGCCGCGCGCGCGCATGGCGCGCAACAGCGCGATGGCGCCCGTGACATTGTTGTCGAAGTAGTCGAGCGGCTTCTCCACCGACTCGCCCACCAGGCTCCTGGCCGCGAAATGCAGCACGGCGTCCGCGCCCGGGTCGATCGCCCGGGCCAGCGCTTCGGCGTCGCGGACGTCGCCCTCGACCAGGCGGCATCCCTCGGGGACCGCCGCGCGGTGCCCGGTGCTGAGGTTGTCCAACACCGTGATCTCGTGGCCCAGCTCCAGCAGCCGTTCGCACACGATCGATCCGATGTATCCGGCGCCGCCGGTGACGCAGAGCTTCATTGCGATCCCTTCCGTCGTAGCTGCCGCCGCAGGAAGGCGCCGGTGTGCGAGCCCTTCGCGCGCGCGACCTGCGCCGGCGTACCCGCCGCGACGACGCGGCCGCCCTCGTCTCCACCTTCGGGCCCCATGTCGATGATATGGTCCGCCTGCGCGATGACCTGCGGATTGTGCTCGACCACGATGATGGTGTTTCCCTTTTTCTGCAGCTCACGCAGCACGCCGACGAGCGTGTCGACGTCATCGATGTGCAGGCCCGTGGTGGGTTCGTCGAGGATGTAGAGGGCCCCGCCGTCCGTGTTTTCCGAGAGCTCGCGCGCGATTTTGAGTCGCTGCGACTCGCCCCCCGACAGCGTGGTGGACGGCTGCCCCAGGCGCAGGTAGCCGAGCCCGACGTGCTGCAGAACGCGCAAGCGCTCGGTGAGCGACCGGTGGGCGGCGAAGTGCGTGATCGCGTCGTCGACGGCCAGTTCCAGCGTCTGCGCGAGGTTCAGGCCGCGGTAGTGGACTTCCAGTGTCTCGCGGTTGAAGCGCTTCCCTTCGCACTCCCCGCATTTGACGAACATGTCGGCCATGAAATGCATCTCCACGCGCTCGTACCCCATGCCCTGGCAGCGCGCGCAGCGCCCTCCCGACACGTTGAAGCTGAAGCGCCCCGACGCGTAACCGCGCTCCAACGCCTTGCGCTGCGAGGCGTACACCTCGCGCACCGCGGCGAACGCCTTGACGTAGGTGACGGGGTTGGAACGGGGCGTCTTGCCTATGGGAGACTGGTCCACCAGGAGGACCGACTTCACCGCCTCGGCTCCCAGCAGCTCGCGGCAGCCGTGAGCCCGGTGCTCTCCGCGCGCGCGGAGCGCGTTGTACAGCACGTCGCACACCAGCGTCGACTTGCCCGATCCGGACACGCCGGTCACACAGGTGAACGCGCCCAGCGGAAACGCCACGTCGATGTCCCGAAGGTTGTGCACGCTGGCGCCGCGCACCTCCAGCAGCCCGCCGGAGCGCTCGCGGCGCGGCGCCCCGGCCGGGCGCAGCGGCAATCCTTTGCGCACGTAAGCAAGCGTGCGCGAACTGCTGTTGCGGCCCGTGGGCGGGCCTTGGTACACGACCTCCCCCCCGCGCTCGCCCGCCCCGGGACCCAAGTCCACGATGTGGTCGGCACGCCGGATCACATCGAGGTCGTGCTCCACCACTACCACGGTGTTGCCGCGAGTGCACAGCTCCTCGAGCACACGCACGAGCTGCCCCGTGTCCCGCGGGTGCAGCCCGATCGACGGCTCGTCGAGCACGTAGACAACGTCCAGCAGGTTGGAGCCGAGCGAATTGGCCAGAGCGATCCGCTGCGCTTCCCCGCCGGAAAGTGTCCGCGTAAGTCGGTCCAGGGTGATGTAGTGCAGGCCGACGTCGAGCATGAAGCGCAGGCGAGAGGTGAACTCCGCCAGGATGTCGCGCGCCACCACGCGTTCGCGGGGTTCCAGCGAGAGCGACTCGACGAAAGCGAGCGCGCGATCGGGCGTCATCGCCGCCACGTCGCGGATGCTCTTGTCCCCGAGCCTCACCCAGTAGGCCTCCTCGCGCAGTCGCCCCCCCTCACACTTACGGCAGTTACGGAAGGTGAGATAGCGTCGCGTGAAGAAACGCGCGTACTTCTTGTACGATTTTTCCCGCAGACCCTCGAGGAAGGGCAGCACCCCGACGAACTCCCCGTGCCCCCCCATGATGAGCCGGCGCGCGCGCGCCGAGAGGGTCCGATAGGGTGCGTCCAGGCCGATCTTCTTGTGCCGGCAGAAGCGGATGAGCTGGTGGCGAAAATACTCGAACTTGTCCGACGCCCACGGCTCGATCGCGCCGCGCTTGATGGAGAGCCCGGGGTCGGGAACGATCAGTTCCTCGTCGAACTCCATGCGATTCCCGAAGCCACGGCAGTGCGGGCACGCGCCGTAAGGCGTGTTGAACGAGAAGAGCAGCGGGCGTGGCTCCTCGAAGCGACGACCGCAGGGCACGCAGATGGGAAGGTTCGTGAAGGTCAGCGAATCGGTGCCGTCGGCGGCGTCGAAACGAACGAACCCACCCGAGATGCGGTAGGCGGTCTCGATGGATTCAAGCAGCCGCGCGCGGCGTTCGGCGGAGACCTCTACGCGATCCAGGACGATATCCAGACTGGTCAACGACGCCAGCGATCGGCGCGGCGGCGGATCGAGGCGCACCACTTCGCCGCCTATCACGACGCGCGTGTATCCCTCGCGGACCAGCTCCTCTACGTGGCCCTTGGCGCTGCCCTTCTCGACCGGCTTCGCCGCGATCACGAGGAACGTACGTCCGTCGTGCTCGGCGAGCAGGGCCTCGATCACCTCGTCGGGCGCGTGCCGCTCCACCTCGCGGCCGCAGGTCGGACAGAAGGTGCGCCCCACGCGCGCGTAGAGGAGGCGGAGATAGTCGTATATCTCCGTCGCCGTACCCACCGTCGAGCGCGAGCTCCGCGTGGTGTTCTTCTGCTGGATCGCGATCGACGGGCTCACGCCCAGCACGTCGTCGACGTCCGGACGACCGATGCGCTCGAGGAACTGCTTGGCGTAGGTGGAAAGCGACTCGATGTAGCGCCTCTGACCCTCGGCGTATAGCGTGTCGAAGGCGAGGGACGACTTGCCCGAGCCGGAGACCCCCGTGATAACGGTCAGGCTCCCACGCGGGATGTCGACGTCGACGTTCTTGAGGTTGTGCTGCCGCGCGCCGCGAATGAGGATTTTGTCGAACATAAGCAACTCGTCAGTCTACACCGTGGTCGCGTTTCCCGCAACCGACAACCTCTGGCTTGAATCGCCGCGTCGGGGAGCGTACAATGCGTGGATGCCAAGCGACTCGTTGCAGACCGTCCTCGACCTCATCGGGACGCTCCGCGGGCCCGGCGGGTGCCCTTGGGACCGTGCGCAGAGTCTGGAGGACATCCTCTCCGATCTGGTTGAAGAGGCGTACGAGCTGGAGTGGGCGGCCGCGCGCCACGGCGACGCCGAAACGCTCGACGAGATGGGCGACGTCCTCTTTCTTCTCTGCTTCGCCGTTTCCGTCAAGCGGGAGACCAACCCGTCGTTCACGCTGGACGCCATCGCCGGCCACGCTCATGAGAAAATCAAGTCCCGCCACCCCCACGTCTTTGGCGACGAGACCGCGGCCACGCCGGAGGAGAGCATCGCGCACTGGGAGCGGGCCAAGGCGCGGGAGCGCGCGGCGGGCCCGGGCGCAGGCGCCCTCGCCGGCGTCGCCGGCAACCTCCCGCCCCTGCGTCATGCGCAGAAGATCCAGCAGCGGGCGGCGTCGGTCGGCTTCGACTGGGAACGCACGGAGGACATCGTGGCCAAGATCCGCGAGGAGCTCGCCGAGCTCGAGGACGCCCTCCGTCAGGGAGCGGGCGATGCCATCCGCCACGAGGTCGGGGACCTGCTCTTCTCGGTGGTGAACGTTGCGCGCTTCCTGCGCATCGACTCCGAGGCGGCGCTCGTCACGACCACCTCCCGATTCGTCCGCCGGTTCGAGGCCCTGGAGCGCCTGATCGCGGACGACGGGCGACGCCTGAGCGACATGACGCTGGCCGAGATGGATGTCTACTGGGAGCGCGTGAAGTCCTCGGATTGAATCACTCCTAGCGGTCGTGTTGGTGGCTCTCCGCGTCGGGTCCTCGCGAGCGGATGGAGAAACTGTTCGCTCGCTGCGGACGCCGCGTCGAACCACCAACACGACCGCCGCACCCCGTCGAATGGCCCACACGAGCTCTGCGTCGCGGAGAATGGCCGACACGAACGCCAGCAAAAGAAGAAGGGGCTCGCGCGTGCGCGCGAGCCCCTCGTTTTGTCGCCCTTTCGCGGGCCGCTCTAGTTCAGCCGTCGGAACTCGATGCGGCGGTTTTGCGCGCGACCCTCGGGGTTGGCGTTCGACGCGACGGGCTCTTCCTCGCCCACGCCCTTCGACACCAGTCGCGTCGGGTCGATCCCGCTGTTGATGAGGTACTGCTTGACCGACTCCGCGCGACGCTGGGAGAGCTCGACGTTGAAGCTCGCCGGCCCCTGGCTGTCGGTGTGCCCGCGGATCTCCACGCGCACCTCCGGGTAGGCCTGCAACGACCGCACGACGTGGTCGAGCACGGCGTAGGAATCGGGCGTGAGCGCCGCGCTGCCGCTCTCGAAGTTCACCCCGCGCAGCACGAATTTTTCTTCGATGGGCTGCTCGTCGGGGCAGCCGTCCTCGTCCTGATACCCGTTGAACGTCTCGGGCGAGTTGGGGCAGTTGTCGACGTCGTCGGGGATGCCGTCGAGGTCGTTGTCCAGGTCGGGACAACCGTCGTCGTCCTGGAAGCCGTCGATATCCTCGGCCTGCAGCGGGCAGCGGTCGAGGTCGTCGGCGATGCCGTCACCGTCGCTGTCCTTTACGAGGTCCGGGCAACCGTCGGTGTCCTGGTCGCCGTCGAAGTCTTCCGGTTCGTCGGGGCAGCGATCCTGCGCGTCCGGGATCCCGTCCTGGTCGTTATCCAGGTCGGGGCAGCCGTCGCTGTCCTCGTAGCCGTCCACATCCTCGGCGAGATCGGGACATGCGTCCTGCGCGTCCGGGATCCCGTCACCGTCGTTGTCCAGGTCGGGGCAGCCGTCGGAATCCTCGAAGCCGTCGGCGTCCTCGGGCTGGTTGGGACACGCGTCGTCCTTGTCCTTGACGCCGTCGCGATCGGAATCGCGCGGCACGATCTCCACCTGCTGCGAGAAGACCAGCCACACGCCCCAGTCGGGCGGGTTGGTGTAGGCGGGCTTGTCCCCGGAATTCAGGTTGATGTCGGCGCCGAGCTTGAGCCCCGAGCCGCTGGCGCTCTTGAACTCGACACCCGGCGAGAGCGTGAGCAGGTTCTCCGACTGCTCGAGCTGGTTGTTGGCGCGGTTGGCCGCGTTGACGGTCTCGATATCCAGTTTGAGCAGCTTCTCCCAGTAGAACTCGACGAAGAAGGACACCTGCGGCGCCGGGAACTCGACCGCCGAGGCGAAGACGAACGCGTCGTTGTAGTTCTTCTGCTCGCCGTCGGGCGTGGCCGGGTACCCGGGGGGGTTGAAGCCGCTCGTGTCCGGCCGGCTGGGATCGAAGATCCCGTAGCCGTTGTCCTCGTTCCGGTTCCAGCGATACCCGGCGTTGACGTGAAAGCGGGTGGGAACGAAGCTCTTGATTCCGCTCAAGTCGATGGTGGCCAGACCCAGCGCGAGGATGTCGGACGATTCGGTGGTGAACGCTCGCTCCTTGCTGCCCGTGGGAAAGCTGAACGTGCCCATCCCGCCGATCTTCAGGTAGTCGGTGGGCAGGGGAATGCCCACCTTGGCGGAGACGTCCGTGTCCCCCAGACCGCCGCGGGTGCGGGTGTCGAGGTCCTGGCTGGTCGGCTGCTCCTGTATCGTGCGCACCCAACTGCGCACGTCGAGGCTGCCGCTGATCTCGAAGTAGTCGTTGAGCCCGTAGGTCACCCCGGCGCGGCTGATGAAGAACATGTAGTCGACGATCGCACTGTCGGCGGGGTTTCCCAGATCGGGAAAGTACTTCGCATCATTGAGCTTCTGGAAATGCGTCCCCAGCTGGAAGCTCAGGTTGCCCTTGCCGATGGTGTCCGCCGTCTTGGTCCGCAGGAGGCCGCGCGTGCCGTTATAGGAGGCACTTGCGTAAACAGTTGCGGGAAAAACGATTATGACCATCGCGGCGATGGCGGCCCAGCCCGCGTGCACCCACGTGCCGCCGCGCCGGGCGGCGTTCTGGCGACCCAATTCCATGGCGATTGTCTCCTTTCTGACCACTCTCAGGCTCGGAATCCCCGCGGTCAATGCAAGAAGGGTTCCAACCTAGGCCAAGGAAATCAATCACTTACGGTTGCGCTCGCCGGCTGCACCGATTTCCCTGCGTTGGTACCGCTACGACTCCGCCCCCTCCGGGGCCTCGCCCGCGCCGCCGCCCGCGTCGTCGGCTTTCCCGGTTTCGTCCCCGCGCTCCCCTTCGGCGGCGCGCACCTCGTCGACGAAGTTCATGCGCAGCTCGAAGAGCACCTTGTCGAGCCAGGCTTCCTCGGCCGGGGTGCGGTTGCCCACCGTCTTGCGCTGGATCATCTCCAGCATCTCGATGGTGGCGCGCGCCTGGTCGAGGTCGCGCTCGACTTCCTGGGTGACGGGATTCGGGAGCTTGCCCATGTGCTGCATCGCCGCCATCTGAAACATGGCCGCGAGCTGAACGAAG
>Ga0224512_10002466_pt1 | contig 16958 bp, 13 predicted proteins | sample SF_May12_sed_USG_4_FD_169103 | JGI IMG/M metagenome (GOLD analysis project Ga0224512, IMG submission 169103) | Sediment microbial communities from San Francisco Bay, California, United States - SF_May12_sed_USGS_13 | ecosystem: Environmental > Aquatic > Marine > Sediment | place: USA...
GTCGACTCTCCTCCGCCCGATCGAGCTTCGAAACCGGAGGCTCGAGAACAACCTGGTGCTGGCCCCGATGGCCGGGGTCTCGAACCTGCCCTTTCGGCTGATCGCCCGGGAGGCCGGGGCGGCCCTGGTCTTCACCGAGACCGTGAGCGCCAAGGGTCTCGTCATGGGCGGCCGCAGGACCTGGCGCATGCTGCGCACCTCGCCGCGGGAGGCCCCCGTCGCCTTCCAGCTCTTCGGCTCCGACCCGGAGATCCTCGGCGAGGCCTGCCGCCGGCTCGAGGGCGAAGGGGTCGAGTGGATCGACCTCAACGCCGGCTGTCCGGTGAAGAAGTTCATCCAGAAGAGCGCGGGCTCCGCGCTGCTCTGCGACCCGCGGCGCGCAGCCGCGATCCTGCGGGCCATGCGTCGGAGCTTCTCGGGAACGCTCTCCGTGAAGATGCGGTCCGGGTGGGACTCGGACTCGATCAACGCCCCGGAGTTCGCCCGCATCGCGGTCGCGGAGGGCGCCGAGCTGATCTCCGTGCACGGGCGCACGCGGGCGCAGCAGTACACGGGTCGGGCGGACCGAGACGTGATCCGCCGGGTGGTGGCGTCGGTGCCGGGCACGCCCGTGCTCGCCAACGGCGACGTCACCCGTCCCGAGGACGTGTTCGACATGCTGCGCGAGACGCAGGCGGCCGGCGTGATGATCGGCCGTGGGGCCCTCGGGAACCCGTGGATCTTCGAGCAGACCCTCGCGCTGGCGCGGCACGAGGCACTTCGCCGCCCGACGTCCGAGCAGCGACTCGCCACCATCGAGCGACACGTCTCGCTCATGCGGGACAGCTTCGAGGACCGCCACAACCTCGTCGCGAATCTCAAGAAGTACGTCTCCGCCTACTCGAAGGGGCTGCCGGGCAGCTCCGCCTTCCGCCAGACGGCGCTCGAATCGAGCGATCTCGACCGGATCCTGGATCTCACGCGGCGCTTCTTCGCCACCCTTCCCCGAGCCGCGTAGCCGTGGTGCGCGACCTCAGCGGGGTCCTCGATGCCGTCCTGGCCGGGATCCTCGTTTTGGACGAAGAGGGGCGGATCGAACTCGCGAACTCCGCGGCCTGCCGCATTTTCGAGACGTCGGCGGAGTCCGCGTGCGGGCTTCCGGTCGAGCGGCTGCTCGGTCCTGATCACGCGATCGCGAAGCTGGCCCTCGGCGTGCTCGCCAGCGGACGCGCCGCCGTCGACAGCGAGCGGCGCGTCGAACGGCGCCGGGCCGACGCCGTGGTGGTCGATACGTCCGCGTCGCCGCTCTTCGACGACGACCAGGGGATCAGCGGCGTCGTGCTCTTCCTGCGCGACCGCACCATCCAGAAGCAGCTCGAAGAGCTGGTCGTCGAGCGCGAACGCCTCTCGGCCTTCGGCCACATCGCCGCCGGCATCGCCCACGAGGTCAAGAACCCCCTGGGCGGGATCCGCGGCGCGGCCGAGATCCTCGGCGCCCGGACCGAGGACGGGCGGATGCAGGAGGCCGCCAAGCTCGTCGTCCGGGAGGTCGACCGCATCGCGGCGCTCGTGGACGAGCTCATGGTCTTCGCCCGTGGCGACGAGGTGCATCTGGCGCCGGTGAACATCCACCGCGTACTGGACCACGTCCTCGAGCTGCTCCGGATGGACGCGAGCGCGCCGGCCGTCCGCGTGGACCGCGTGTTCGACCCGTCGATTCCGGAGCTGCTGGCCGACGACAGGCGTCTCACTCAGGTGTTCCTGAACCTCGCGCAGAACGCGGTCCAGGCGATGGGGCCCGAGGGCGGCACGCTCACGATCCGCACGCGCATGTCGCTGGCCCACCTGCTGTCGACGGAGGTCGAGGGCAGCGTCCCGCTGCTCCGGGTGACGGTCGCCGACACCGGGCCCGGCATCGCGCCGGACGTCCTGGCGGAGCTCGCCACGCCCTTCTTCACCACCCGCGCGGGAGGCACCGGACTCGGACTCGCCGTCTCGCGGCATTGGGTAGCCCGTCACGGAGGGAGCCTGCGCATCGAGAGCACGCCGGGCGAGGGCACCGCCGTGCAGGTGGCGCTCCCGCTGCGGAGGGCTTCGTGAGCGCGCCGGCTCGCATTCTGGTGGCCGACGACGAGGCCTCGATCCGCTTCGTCCTGAGTGAGACGCTGGAAGAGGCGGGCCACGAGGTAGTCGCCGTGGAGGACGGCAGCGCGGCCTTCGAGGCGCTGGCATCGGGCCGCTTCCAGATCGCCTTCCTCGACATCCGCATGCCGGGTCCCAGCGGGCTCGATCTGCTCGAACGCGTCCGAGCCCTGAGCGTCGACACCGCCATCGTGATCATGACCGCGCAGAACACCTTCGACAACGCCGTCGAAGCGATGAAACGCGGCGCCCTCGACTATCTGGTGAAGCCCTTCGCCATGGCCGAGGTGAAGGCACTCGCCGACAAGGCGCTCCGCACGCGCGCCCTCGAGCGCGAGGTACGAGAGCTGCGCCGAGAGGTCGGGCGCCAGTGGGCGGCGGGCGATCGGCTCGTCGGCAGGAGCCCGGAGCTGCTCGAGACCTTCAAGACGATCGGGCGCGTGGCGGGGAGCGACGTCTCCGTGCTCATCACCGGAGAGAGCGGAACGGGCAAGGAGCTCGTGGCGCGCGCCATCCACGTCGCGAGTCCGCGCGCAGAGGCGCCCTTTGCGGCCGTGAACATGGCGGCGATTCCGCGCGACCTGCTCGAGAGCGAGCTCTTCGGCCACGAGCGCGGTGCCTTCACGGGCGCCGTCGCTTCGCACGTGGGGCTGTTCCGGGACGCGTCGGGCGGAACGATCTTTCTCGACGAGATCGGCGACACGCCCCTCGAGCTCCAGGCGAAGCTGCTCCGCGTGCTGCAGTCGGGCGAGGTGACGCCGGTGGGCGGGCGCGGCGTCACGCAGGTCGACGTCCGCATCGTCGCCGCGACGCACCGCGACCTCGACGCCGCCGTGCGCGAGGGAAGCTTTCGCGAGGACCTCCTGTACCGGCTGCGTGTGGTCCCGATCCGGATTCCGCCGCTGCGCGAGCGTCGCGAGGACATCCCGCTGCTCGCGGAGCACTTCACCGCCCGCTACGCGGAGGAGCTCTCGAGCGGGCACCGTTTCCTCTCGGACGCCGCCGTGGAGCGCCTGAGCGCCCACGACTGGCCGGGAAACGTCCGCGAGCTCGAGAACGCGATCAAGCGGGCGCTGGTGCTCTGCGCGGGCGACGTGCTGGCGCCGGAGGACTTTGCGTTCCTCGAAGAGCGGCCGAGGTTCGACGCCGCGCGCGCGGACCTCGGAAGCCTCGTCACCCAGGAGGTCGCGGCCGCGCTCGCCGGGCCCGAGCCGGAGGAGATCCACCGCCGCATCCTCGAGCGCGCGGAGCGCCCGCTGATCGAGGCCGTGCTGACGCACACCGAGGGCAACCAGGTTCGCGCGGCCGCGCTGCTCGGCATCAACCGCAACACCCTGCGCAAGAAGATCGTCGATCTCGGCATCGCCCTGCCGGGGCGCGAGTGAGTGATCACCGGGAGCGCGCCGAGCGCCTGTACGGCCTCCACGTGCTGGCGGACGACGCGCCGCACTGGCGCCGGGATCCGGTGGCCCAGGCGCGCGCCGCCTGCGAAGGCGGAGCGGCGGTCGTCCAGCTCCGGGCCAAGCACGCCACCGACGCCGAGACCCTCGCGTGGGCGGCTGAGATCCGAAGGCTGACCCGCGAGAGGGGCGTCCTCTTCTTCGTGAACGACCGCTTCGACCTGGCGCTGGCCGCGGAGGCCGACGGTGTGCACCTGGGGCAGCACGACCTTCCGCCCCGGCGCGTGCCGGCCGAGGCGCGACGCCGCCTCCTGCTCGGACGCTCGACCCACACCGTCGAGCAGGTGGAGGCGGCCCGCTCCGAGCCGGTCGCCTACATCGCCTTCGGTCCCGTCTTCGCCACGGCGTCGAAGGACGCCGAGCACCCGCCGCGCGGCCTCGTCCGTCTCGCCGAGGCCGTGGCGGCGTCCGGGGCGCGCCCCGTCGTGGCGATCGGGGGCGTCGGGGCGGCGAACGCCGCCGAGGTGCGGGCCGCGGGCGCAGCGGCCGTGGCCGTGATCTCGGCCGTCGCGGGCGCGGACGATCCCGTCGCGGCCACGCGAACGCTGGCCGAGGCACTGCGAGGCCCGGCCCCGCCGTGAGCGACCTCGGCGCCCGCGCGATCTCGGCCCTCGGCATCGCGGTCATGATCGCGATCGCCTGGGTCTGTTCGAGCAATCGCCGCCGCGTGCCGTGGTCCACCGTGGCATGGGGCGTCGCGCTTCAGCTCGCGCTCGGTGTGCTCCTGCTCAAGACGCCCGTGGGCCGGCTCTTCTTCGCCGCAATGAACGGCGTCGCGACGGCGATGATCACCTACACGGATGCGGGGGTGCGCTTCGTATTCGGAGGGCTCGTCGAGACGGGCTTCTCGATCGTCGTGAACGTGCTCCCGATCATCGTCTTCATGGGCAGCGTGTTCGCGGTGCTGTACCACCTCGGCGTCATGCAGCGCGTGGTCGATGCCCTGGCGCTGGTCCTGGGTCGAACCATGAAGACCTCGGGCGCCGAGAGCATGGCCGCCGTCGCGAACCTCTTCGTCGGGATGACGGAGTCTGCGCTGATCGTGCGCCCCTATCTCGAGCGGATGACGCGCTCGGAGCTGTTCGTGCTCATGACCCTCGGAATGGCGACGGTCGCCGGTTCGGTGCTGCTCGCCTACGTGGGCATGCTGGGCGGCGGCGACTACGCGGGGCACCTGGCCACGGCGAGTCTGCTCTCGGCGCCGGCCGGAATCCTGCTGGCCAAGGTGATGATTCCGGAGACGCAGACGCCGCTCACCGCGGGGCCCCACCACGCCGCCGTGGAGCGCACCGCGGTCAATCTGATCGACGCCGCCGCCCAGGGCGCCCTGGCCGGGCTGCGCCTCGCGGCTTACGTCGGGGCGCTCCTCATCGCCTTCGTCGCCCTGATCGCCCTGGTGAACGACGCCGTCGCCGCCCTGGGCGGCGCGATCGGCGTGCCGGGGCTCAGCATGCAGAAGCTCCTCGGATGGGTCCTAGCGCCCCTGGCCTGGCTGATGGGAGTGCCCTGGCACGACGCCGTCCAGGTGGGCGGCCTGCTGGGCCTGAAGACCGTGCTCAACGAGTTCATCGCCTATCAGGAGCTGTCGGAGGCCCTGCGGGCCGGCTCGCTCTCACCGCGCTCGGGGGTGATCGCCTCCTACGCCCTGTGCGGCTTTGCGAACTTCGGCTCGCTCGCGATCCTGATGGGAGGCCTGGCCGGGCTCGCGCCATCCCGCAGCGGCGAAGTGGCGCAGCTGGGGATGCGCTCGATCCTGTCCGGCTCGCTCGCCACGTTCATGACCGCCTGCGTGGCGGGGATCCTGCTCTAGGAGTCCGGCACCTCGGACCAGAACGCGTCGACGGCGTATTGGTCCCGGGCGACGGACCACACCTCGGCGATGAGCCCGTCCTGGATCCGGAAGATGAGGATGTAATCGGTGTCGAGGGTCTTGGAGCCTCGCTGCCCCACCGCGTTCAGCAGGACGGCGGCGCAGTCGTCGCCCACCAGAACGCGGTCGAAGCGGGAGTCGAAGCGATCCGCGGCTTCTCCGACCCTCGCGAGATAGTCGAAGACCGCCTGCTGGCCGCGATAGTCGCCGGAGAGCGGGCCGCGACCCGAGGCGCACCAGGTGACGTCCGGGGTGCAGATCCGCGACAGCGCGTCGACGTCGCCCGCCGAGACCGCGGCCCAGGCGGCCGTCGCCAGCTTGGCATTCGGGTGGTCCATGGTCACTCGCGCCCGATTATGATCCATCCGGGCGCGTCTCGGATAGATCCTTCGTGCGGAGCCGACCTCCGGCTCAACCCGCCCCGGGCTCGTCGGTGCCCGGGTTCCTGCGCGGGTCGGCCTCCCGCATCAGCTCGCGGCGCCGGGCTTGAAGCCACAGGCCGTAGCCGGCGAGCGCGCCGATCACGATCCCGTAGGCGGCGATCACGTAGCCCACGACCTGGCCCCCGTGCGCGGCCCCCCGCGCGGTAGAGACCCGGATTGTCGGCAGCCGGGAGGCTCCGCGCAACCGCCGGGCGCGGATCCGGGACTCGATTCGAGTCGGACCTCGCCCTACCCTCCACGCTCCCGCGAGCAAGCATCCGTGCGGAGGCACCCGTGACCGCACCCTTGTGGCAGCCGAGCCGCGAGCGGATCCGCTCGGCCAACCTCACGGCTTTCCTGCGCGAGGTCGAGGCGGAGTGGCACACACCGCTCCCGGATCATCCGGCCCTCTATCGCTGGTCGATCGAGGAGCCCGAGAAGTTCTGGCGGTCCATGTGGTCCTTCGGGGGGGTCGTGGCGGAAGCTCGCGGCGACGTGGTGCTGCAGGACGGGTGTCGCATGCCGGGCGCTCGCTGGTTTCCCGAGGCCCGCCTGAACTTCGCCGAGAACCTGCTGCGCCGGAGCGACGACGCCGCCGCCCTCGTCTTCCAGGGCGAGGACCGCGTGCAGCGCACGCTCTCCCACGCCGAGGTCTACCGGCAGGTCGCCCGGCTGAGCCGCAGCCTCCGCGACTGGGGCGTGGCACCGGGCGACCGCGTCGCCGGCTACCTCCCCAACCTGCCGGAGGCGGTGATCGCGATGCTGGCGGCCACGAGCCTCGGAGCCATCTGGTCTTCCTGCTCGCCAGACTTCGGGCCGGACGGCGTCGTCGATCGCTTCGGACAGATCGAGCCCAAGGTGCTCTTCGCCGCCGACGGCTACTTCTACAACGGTCGCACCCACGACTCGCTCGAGCGCGTCGCCGCGATTCGCAACGAGATCCCCTCCCTCGAGCGCACCGTCATCGTCCCGTACACGCGTGAGGCAGGCGTCGGCGATCTCCGGGGGGCGGTGCCCTTCGACGAGACCATCGCCGGCGAGGCGCCGGAGCCGATCGCCTTCGCGCGCCTCCCCTTCGACCACCCCGTCTACATCCTCTACTCCTCCGGAACGACGGGTGCGCCCAAGTGCATCGTCCACGGCGCCGGGGGGACCCTGCTCCAGCACCTCAAGGAGCACCTCCTTCACACGGACCTCAAGCGGGGCGACCGGATCTTCTACTTCACCACCTGCGGTTGGATGATGTGGAACTGGCTGGTGTCGGGGCTGGCGTCGCAGGCGACGCTCCTCCTCTACGACGGCTCGCCCTTCCATCCCGACGGCAACGTCCTGTTCGACTTCGCCGAGCGCGAACGCATGAGCGTCTTCGGGACCTCGGCGAAGTTCATCGACGCCGTCGCCAAGGCGGGCCTCGATCCCGGGCGAACGCACGACCTGTCCAGCCTGAAGACCATCCTCTCGACGGGCTCGCCGCTCGCGCCCGAAAGCTTCGACTTCGTCTACGCGAAGATCAAACGCGACGTCTGCCTGTCGTCGATTTCCGGGGGGACCGACATCATCTCGTGCTTCGTCGCCGGAAACCCCATCGGCCCCGTGTGGCGGGGAGAGATCCAGGCACGAGGCCTCGGAATGAAGGTGGAGGTCTACGACGAGGAGGGGCGATCCGTGAACGGCGCCAAGGGCGAGCTGGTGTGCACGGCGCCCTTCCCATCCATGCCGATCGGCTTCTGGAACGACCCGGACGGGCGCCGCTACCGCGCCGCGTATTTCGAGAAGCATCCCGGGGTCTGGAGTCACGGCGATTTTGCCGAGCTGACGCCGCACGGGGGCATGATCATCCACGGCCGATCCGACGCCGTCCTGAATCCCGGCGGCATCCGCATCGGAACGGCCGAGATCTATCGGCAGGTCGAACAGGTCGACGAGGTTCTCGAGAGCCTGGTGATCGGCCAGCGATGGCAGGGCGACGTGCGGATCGTTCTCTTCGTCCGCCTCCGCGACGGCGTCCGGCTCGACGACCGGCTGGCCGCAGCCATCGCGGACCGGATTCGCCGCAACGCGACGCCGCGCCACGTCCCCGCGAAGATCCTTCAGGTGACCGACATCCCGCGCACGCGCAGCGGGAAGATCGTCGAGCTCGCGGTCCGCAGCGTCGTCCACGGCGAGCCCGTGAAGAACCGGGAGGCCCTGGCCAACCCAGAGGCGCTCGATCTGTTCAACGCCCTCCCCGAGCTGCAGACCTGACGCTCCCATGAAGCCCGATCGGCTCTTCTGGCCGCTGGTACTCGTCGGCTCCGTGCTCGTCACCCTGGCGTGCTTCCACCAGGTGCTGAGCTACGGGTTCACCGACAAGGACACCCTCATGCACATCACCGAGGCCCGCGTGGAGAACCTCGCGGATCTGCGCGCGCTGCCCTTCAAGGAGCTCACCGGCGGTCGGGCGCCGCGCGACGCCAACTTCTACCGACCGACGGTTATGCTGATGTACGCGGGCCTGCGCGGGGCCTTCGGATGGCAGCCCTACGGTTATCACGCGTTCGATCTGGCCCTCCACGCCGTGAACGGACTGCTGCTGGCTCTCTTCGCCGCGACCTGCGGCCGGCGTGCGGGCCTCGCCCGCCCGCGTCGCTTCGGGGTCCTGTGCGGGCTGATCTTCCTGATCCACCCGCTCGGAGTCGAGACCGTCCCGGCGATCGCGCGCAACGGCGACCTCCTCGTCACCGCCTTCTTCCTCGCCTCGCTGCTGGCCCTCGACCGCGTGCAGCAGGGGCTCGAGCGCGGCGACCGCTGGCGAAGTCGCCGCACGCTCACTCGCCTCGCGGCCTTCTGCGCGCTGTACGCCCTGACCCTGGGTTCGAAGGAGCCGGGCATCATCCTCCTGGGCGCGGCGTTCCTGTTCGTAGCGATCGTGCCGCGCGACGGGACGGCGAGGCAACGCCTCGTGCGCGCCGGATTGCCGATGCTGCCCTGTCTCGCGATCACAGCGGGCTACTTCGCGGTGCGAACCCGCGTGATGGGGGAGGCGCTCGGGGGCTACGACCTCGAGTTCCCGCTGGCCTTCATGGCGAATCACGTCGCGAACATGATGTCGTTCGACCTGAGCGTCCCCGGCTACGCCCACCGCATCCCGGAACTCCTGCAGCGCTTCGGCGTCGAGGCGACCCTCGGCTCGGCCTGGCCCCTGGGGCTGAGCGTCGCCGCCGTGCTGCTGTGGGCCCTGCTGGTGCGGATCGCATCGCCGCATCCCGGGCTTGGCGCCAGCGCCGTCGCACCCGGCCGTGCCTTCGCCGGCAGGCTCGTCGTCTTCCTCCACGGCCCCAGCGGCCGGCTGCTGGTCTTCGTCGCTGCGGTCATGGGGGCCTTTGCGGTGCTCTTCGTCGTCACCGACGTCTACGACCGCAGGCTGCTCTGCACAGTCGCGGCTTTCTGGAGCTTCCTGCCGGCGCTCGCCGTGCAATGGGCCCTGGCCTCTTGGCGCGCGCCGTCCTTCGCGCGCCGGCTTCCGGCGCTCGCGACGCTCGTCGCCGCCGGCGTCGTGTTCCTCCTCCAGTCCCCGCTCGTCCACCGCTACGACGAGTGGCGGAGCACCGGAGAAGCAGCCCAGCTGCTGACCGAGGGCCTCCGGAAGCGCTGGGAGAAGCTTGCCGACGGGTCCGTCGTGGTGATCTTCAACATGCCGTCGAGCTTCTCCATCGAACCGATGCGACGGGTGATGTTCGCCGACGTGTCCTCGACCAATGCGCTCGCTCCGAACGCGGTGATGGCCTGGCTCGACGACCAGTTCCCGAACAAGGACATCAAGCTGCGAGCCTTCGGCTACACGCGCTACCGGCAGCCCCTGGCCGACTTCTGGCACCGCGCCAGCGTCGTCCAGGGCTGGCTCGTGTTCCGGACCCCGGAGGGCACGACGGATCGCGACGAGGTCCTGGAAGCGTGGCCGCAGTTCCAGACGGCGATCGCCGGCGCCGACTCCATCCGCGTCGCGTACCGCCAAAGGCCCGTCCCGCCGGACGTTCACGTGCTCGTGTTCGACGGCCGTCGTCCGGGGCTGCTGCCGGTGGGGAAGCTCTCGGGAGAGCCCCCAAAGCGGCGCCGGCGCTCCGGCGATTAGCTTCGCGCCGGCCGTTCCCGGGGAAGACGGGGGAATCGTCGCCGGCTCCGGCCGCCTCAGCGGCCGGCGAAGCCGAGGCTCTTCAGGCCGGCGCGGATCTCGTCGAGGGCGGCGGGGTCTTCGATCGTGGGCGGCGTCCGGTAGGCCTCTGAGTCGGCGATCTTCCGCATCGTCCCGCGCAGGATCTTCCCCGAGCGCGTCTTCGGCAGCCGCGTGACGACACACGCCTGCTTGAAGGCGGCGACCGGCCCGATGCCATCGCGCACCCGAGCCACCAGCTCCGCCACCACGTCGACGGGGGGCCGGGTCACCCCGGCGTTCAGCACCGCGAAGCCGACGGGCACCTGTCCCTTCAGCGTATCCCCGACGCCGATGACGGCGCATTCGGCGACATCGGGGTGCGCCGCGAGCACCTCTTCGATCGCGCCCGTCGAGAGGCGATGACCCGCGACGTTGATGATGTCGTCGGTGCGGCCCATGATCCACAGGTAGCCGTCCTCGTCGACGTAGCCCGCGTCGGCCGTCTCGTAGTAGCCCGGGAAGCGCTGGAGGTACACGCGCCGGAAAGCGTCGTCGTCGCGATAGAGCGTCTGAAGGCAGCCGGGCGGGAGGGGCAGCCGGATCACCAGATGTCCCGTCGCGCCGGCGGGAAGCTCGCGGCCGTCGTCGTCGAGAACGCGCACGTCGTAGCCGGGCACGGGCTTCGTCGGCGAGCCGGGCTTGACCGGCAGCGCTCCGAGCCCCACGCAGTTGGCGGCGATGGGCCAGCCGGTCTCCGTCTGCCACCAGTGGTCGATCACGGGAATTCCGAGGCAGTGCTCGGCCCAGGTGACGGTGTCGGGATCGGCGCGCTCCCCCGCCAGGAAGAGCGTGCGCAGGCGCGACAGGTCGTGGCGTCGGCAGCGCTCGCCGTTCGGGTCTTCCCGCTTGATGGCGCGCAGCGCCGTGGGGGCCGTGAACAGCGCGTTCACGCCGTGCTGCTCGCACACGCGCCAGAAGGCGCCGGCATCCGGAGTTCCCACCGGCTTGCCTTCGTAGAGGACGGTCGTGCAGCCGAGCAGCAGGGGCGCGTAGACGCTGTAGGAGTGACCGACGACCCAGCCGATGTCCGAAGCCGCCCAGAAGACGTCGCCCGGGTGCATGCCGTAGACGTGGCGAAGGCTCCACTTGAGCGCGACGGCGTGCCCCCCGTTGTCGCGAACCACGCCTTTGGGCAGGCCCGTGGTCCCCGACGTGTACAGGATATAGAGGGGGTCCTTCGCGTTGACGGGAACGCAGTCGGCGGGCGCGCCCGCGCGTGCGAGCGCGGCCCAGTCGAGATCGCGGGCGCCGGCGAGCCCGGCAGTCTGCTGCGGGCGCTGGAGCACGACGCAGCGCTCCGGCTTGTGGCTCGTCATCTCGATCGCGCGGTCGAGCAGGGGCTTGTACGCGACGACCCGGCCGGACTCGAGGCCGCAGGAGGCGGTCAGCACCACCTTGGGGGTCGCGTGCTGGATCCGCTGGGCCAGCTCGTTCGCAGCGAAGCCACCGAACACGACGGAGTGGATCGCCCCGAGTCGCGCCGCAGCCAGCATCCCGACGACGGCCTCGGGGATCATCGGCATGTAGAGGAGGACGCGATCCCCCTTCTCGACGCCCAGATCGGCGAGCGCGCCGGCGAAGCGGGCGACCTCCTCGGTGAGCTCTCGATAGGAGACGCGGTGCAGCGTGCCCGTGACGGGGCTGTCGTAGACCAGAGCGAGCTGATCGCCGCGGCCGGTCTGCGCGTGCAGGTCGAGGGCGTTGTAGCAGGTGTTGAGCATCGCGCCCGGGAACCAGATCGGCTTTGCGGTCTGCGAATCGTCGACGACGGCTCGGGAGCGGCGCAGCCACTCGATCTCCCCGGCCGCCGCCGCCCAGAAGGCGCGGGGATTCCGGAGCGATTCCGCGTAGGCCTGCTCATAGGCGCTCGGCATCACGCGCGCCACTATACGCAGGCCTAAGTCGCGCACCCAACACGCCGCATCAGGGCTCCGGCTGCGCGGGCTGCCGCGCGGCCCTCCGGATGAGGCGACGCACGTCACGGACCTGCGCGTCGATCGCGGGATCGCGGACGCCGGTCGTCTCCGCCTGGTCGAGCCAGCGTCGCGCGTCGGCGTAGCGCCCGAGCCGCGCGTGACAGCGCGCGATCGCCACCCCGAAGACACTGCGCCCCGGCTCGCCCCCGATCCGAAGGAGTCGCGTGTAGACGTCGAGCGCCTCCTCCACACGCCCGGCCTGCTCCAGAGCCCCGGCGATGCAGAAGAAGAAGCCCGGCAACGAGGCGACCGCAGCGGTCTTCCCGCCGTACCGCTCGTCGAAGACGCGAAGCGTGTCGCCGTCCGCCCCCAGCGTGCGATTGACGAGGCAGTACAGCTCGTAGACGTTCGCCACGCGCAGGTAGCTCGAGCGTCCCGCGAAGGCCGGACCCGGGTCGAGCAGCACCTCGATCTGCTGCTTCGCCTCGCGGCCGCGTCCGACCCCGTGCAACGCGATCGCCAGCTCGAACCGGCCCTCCCGGTAGACCGGGTCGCGCGCGACGTCGCTCGCGAACAGCGTGAGGTCGGACCGCCAATCCGGGATGCGCGCCCAGGAGCGCTGGCCCAGTCCCAGGACGACGAGGGCAGCCAGGCCGGCGGCGACCGCTCGGGGCGCGAGCGGCCACAGCCTCCGCAGCAACGGCGCGCCGAGGGCCGGCCAGAGCAGCGCCGCGCCGAAGATCGACAGGCACAGGTTGCGTTCCGCTCGCGCGTGGAGCAGCGGTACGACGCCGCAGGTCGGCAGGTACGCAATCCAGACCCACGCGAGGCCGAGGGCCGCAACCGCGTGGCCGCGTCGCAACAGCCAGAGCCAGGCCGCCAGCGAGGCCGCAGCCAGCAGCAGCCCCAGCCACACCATCGGATCGAAGAACGAGGTGACCACGCGCACCACGTCGCTCGTCGTCGACTGCCACGGAACGAAGAGCCACAGCAGGTTGCGCGGCCAAAGCGCCAGACTGCTGAGCGCATGCGTTTCGAGACTCCCCCCGATCGGCGAGGCGCCCGTGAAGGCTCCGCCCAGAACGTGGGGGCGCCACCAAACCACGTAGGCCAGCGCGATGAGCCCCTGAACCAGCACCAGCGCGGCGGCCGCGGCGAGCTGCGCGCGCCTTCGCCCCGCCGCCTCGAACCGATCGAGGGCGGCGAGGCTCACGCTGCAGGCCAGCACCAGGGCGGGGGTGACGACGGCGTGCTCCTTCGAAGCAAGGCCGAGGACGAAGGCCGCGACCGAGAGCAGTGCGAGCGCGATCCTGCAACCGGAGCGGCTCGTCCGGAGCGCGAGCGCGGCCGCGAAGACGCTGCCCACGACGAAGAAGTCGGCGAGCGCTGCGGAAAGACCGGCGATCCAGACGTAGACCTCGATCCCACCGGGGTGGGCGGCGAAGATCGTTCCCGCCAGGAGAGCGAGCCCCCAGCGGCCGAACAGGGTCCAGGCGAAGGCGGTGAAGACGATGGCCGTCGCCGCGCCGAGGCCGAGGCTCAAGGCGCGGTAGCCGCGGGGCTCGGTCCCCTGGCGATCGTGGATCACGCTGAGCAGCACGACCTGGAGCGGCCGGTAGAAGGACTGCGGCACGCCCGCGAGGCGGAAGTCCAGATTCGCGTGCATTGGTTGAACGAACACGTCGAGCAGTCCGTCCAGCGGCCGGATCAGGGTTCCGGCCTCGATCTCTCCCACGTCGGTCCAGACGAGATCGTAGTCCAGCGACCTCAGGTACAGGGCGGCAAACACCAGAGCGGGGAGCATCAGCGCCGAGGCGAGGCGAAGCCGGGGCATGGCCCCCCATCGTATGCGATCCTTTCGGCACCCACGGTGTAGAATCGCTGCCGAGGAGGAGGATATGGGTGCCGCCGCGATCATCGCCTTTCTGTGGCTGGCCTTCGCCGCGACCCACATCGCGCTGTCGAGCGTGCGGCTGCGGCCGCGCCTGGTCGCCGCCCTCGGGGACCGGCCCTTCCAGGGTCTCTACAGCGCGGTCGCACTCGGCCTCTTCGTACCGCTCGTCTGGATCTACTTCGGGAACAAGCACGCCGGTCCCTCGCTCTGGTACCTGGGAGACGAGCCGGCGGTGCAGTGGTTCGGCATCCTTGGAATGGGCATCGCCTTCGTCCTGGCGGTGGGCGGTCTGTTGCAGCCGAGTCCGGCATCCATCGCCCCGGGACGGGCGAAGGTCGCGGGCGTCCTCCGCATCACCCGCCACCCGCTGTTCATGGGCCTCGGCCTCTTCGGCCTGCTGCACCTGGTGACGGCCAACCTGTACGCCAGCGACCTGGCCTTCTTCGGCGGCTTCCCCCTGTTCGCCCTGATCGGCTGCCACCACCAGGATCAGCGCAAGCGCCGCACCGCGAGCGAGGAGCTGCGGCGCTTCTACGCGGAGACGCCCTTCCTGCCGTTTTCGCGCCGGGGCGGCCTGCGCGGCCTCGCTGAGATGCCGGTCGCCCTCGCGCTGGGGATCGCGCTCACCGCGGTGATCCGGACCTTCCACGACTCGCTGTTCGGCTGACGCCATGGACGCTTTTCGAGATCGGATCGCCGTGATCACCGGCGCAGCGAGCGGGATCGGCCGCGCGATGGCCGGCGCGTTCGCCCGGCGCGGCGCCCGACTGGTTCTGGCCGACATCAACGAGGAGTCGCTGGCGCAGGCCGAGAAGGAGCTCGCCGCGAGTGGGGCGACGGTGCTCCCAGTTCACTGCGACGTCACCCGGCGCGAGAGCGTCGTCGCGCTCGCCGACCGGGCCTGCGACCACTACGGCCGCGTCCACGTCGTCTGCAACAACGCCGGTGTTGCGGTGCTCGGAACGCTGGCCGACGCGACGCCGGCGGACTGGGAAGCGACGATGGCGATCAATTTCTGGGGCGTCGCGTACGGCGTCGACGCATTCCTCCCGCGGCTGATCGCGCAGGGCGAAGGGGGGCACATCGTCAACACGGCGTCCATGGCAGGCCTGGTCGGCATGGAGGGCTTCGGAATCTACTGCGCCTCGAAGTTCGCCGTGGTGGGGCTCACCGAGTCGCTGCACCGCGAGTGCCGCCCCCACGACATCGGCGTAAGCGTGCTGTGCCCGATGATCGTCGCGACCAACATCGCGGAGAACACCCGCCGCGTTCTCGGCCGCTCGCCGCTCGGGCCGACGGTCGCCGCGGCGCCGGCCCCGACCGCGGCAGACGGCGCCGGCCGCCCGCGCGGAGGCGTGGTCACCGCCGACGAGGTGGGAGAGCGCGTCGTCGTTGGCATCGATCGCCGGGACCTGTATATCTTCACGCACCCCGAGCAGCGCGATATCCTTCGCCGCCGCGCCTCCCGGCAGGACGCGATGTTCGAGGACGATTCCTGGAGCATCTGACCCGCGCTGCACTCGCCGCGAGGGAGGGGCATCCCGCAGCGAAATCAAGCGCAGGCCGCCCCCGATGTCCGTGCGACACCTCGGAGCCCGCGCGGCCGAGCCATTCGCGGAGGGGTGCCCGCCGGCTTCGGCGTGTCCTGGCCGGGCGAATGGCTTCTACGGCGCCCTGCCGTCCGGTGCGCGGCTGCGCTAGGTTGGGGCGCGAACGCCTGCCGCGAGGGTTTTCATGCCTCCCCCCGATGCCCCCCCCGTCACCGACGTGGCAGTGCTCGACGCGCTGCGGCCCATCGTCGATCCGGACTTCGGAAAGAGCATCGTCGACCTCGGCTTCGTGAAGGACATCCGGATCGACGGCCCCGCCGTCTCCTTCACCATCGAGCTCACGACGCCCGCCTGTCCCGTGAAGGCCGAGTTCGAGCGGGCGGCGCAGAACCGCGTCGCCGCCCTCCCCGGCGTCGAGAGCGTGCAGGTCGCGATGACCTCGAACACGCGCGGCCGCAACACGGACGCGGGGGAGCCGAAATCGGCGGTGCTGCCGGGCGTGCGCAACACGATCGCCGTCGCCTCCGGCAAGGGAGGAGTCGGCAAGAGCACGACGGCCATCAATCTCGCGCTGGCCCTGCGGAAGTCCGGCGCCACCGTGGGCGTGATGGACGCCGACGTCTACGGCCCCTCGCTGCCGCTGCTGACCGGCGTGAACGGGAGACCCCGCGCGCTGGAGCAGCGCATCCTCCCCCACGAGGGCCACGGCCTGAAGCTCATGTCGATGGGCTTCTTCCTCACCGACGACTCCCCGGTGATCTGGCGGGGCCCGATGGTGCACGGGCTGATCCGGCAGTTCCTGACCGACGTCGACTGGGGCGAGCTCGACTACCTGGTGATCGACATGCCGCCGGGCACGGGCGACGCGGCGCTGACCCTCACCCAGCAGGCGCCGATCTCCGGGGCCATCATCGTCACGACCGCCAACGACCTTTCGCTCGTAGACGCCCGCAAGGGCCTGAAGATGTTCGAAAAGGTCGACGTTCCCGTGCTCGGCATCATCGAGAACATGTCGTACTTCACACCGCCGGACCTGCCGGACCGCAAGTACTACCTCTTCGGCGAGGGCGGGGGCCGGCGCACGGCCGACGAATTGGGAGTCGACTTCCTGGGCGAGGTTCCGATCGATCCGCAGATCGTCGAAGGCGGAGATGCCGGGGATCCGATCGTCTCCCGCGACCCGGACTCACCGGCCGCCGCGGCGTTCCGCAGCCTGGCGGGCACGGTGGCGCGCAAGCTCGCGGTCCTCGCCGAAACGGCGCCGCCCATCGCCGACGCCAGCATCACCTGGGTCACGAACCCGAGCTAGGAGGCCGACTCGAGAGTCGGCCGACGCGCAGCGAGGCGAAGCCGAGCGAAGGCCGGAGCCCGAGCGCGAGCGATTAGCAAGTGCGAGGCCCGGCTGGGCTAGTCGGCGGCGCTTCCGGAAGGCTTGGACCTGCCGTGGAGCAGGTCCGCGTAGAGGATGGGAACCGGGCCCACCGGCCCTTCCCGCGCCGACCGCAGCAGGTACTCCTCGAGGGTGAAGCGCTC
>Ga0224512_10002467_pt1 | contig 16951 bp, 11 predicted proteins | sample SF_May12_sed_USG_4_FD_169103 | JGI IMG/M metagenome (GOLD analysis project Ga0224512, IMG submission 169103) | Sediment microbial communities from San Francisco Bay, California, United States - SF_May12_sed_USGS_13 | ecosystem: Environmental > Aquatic > Marine > Sediment | place: USA...
GACCGACGACACCACGGACACCACCGAGGCAATGACCGACGACACGACCGAGGAGACCACGGCCGATGGCGGCGGCGACTGTGCCGACGAAGCGGTCCTCTGCGTCGGTCTGGTCACCGATGTCGGCAAGATCGACGACAAGAGCTTCAACCAGTCGGCCTGGGAGGGTGTCCAGGCGCTGGAAGGTGGGCTGGGAGCCCAAGTCGACTACATCGAGACCCAGGACTCCACCGACTACGCCACCAACATCGGTAGCTTCCTCGACCAGGGCTACGACGTCATCGTCACCGTCGGCTTCGCCCTCGGTGAGGCGACGGGTATCGCAGCGGGTGAGAACCCCGACACCTACTTCGTCGGTGTCGACCAGTTCCAGGGCGAGGCCGTCCCGAACCTGGCGGGGTTGATCTTCCCCGAGGACCAGGCCGGGTTCCTGGCCGGAGCGCTCGCCGGTCTGATGACCGAGAGCAACACGGTGGCCCAGGTGCTGGGCACCGACCTCGTTCCCCCGGTCGTGGCCTTCAAGGAAGGCTTCGAGGGTGGCGTCGCCTACAGCAACCCTGACGCCGAGGTCATCTCCACCTACCATCCCGGCGGCCTCGACGTGGCCTTCACCGACCCCGCTTGGGGTGCCGACACCGCCCGTCAGGCCATCAACAACGGTGCCGACGTGATCTTCGGCGCCGGCGGCCAGACCGGTAATGGTGCCCTGCAGGAAGTGGCCAAGGACGGCGGTGCCGCCTACTGCATCGGTGTCGACACCGATCAGTGGGAGACCGTGCCTGAGGCCCATCCCTGCCTCGTCACCAGCGCCATGAAGCTGATCACCCCCGGCGTGCAGGAGATCGTCGGCCTCTATGTCGACGGTCAGGCTCCGAGCGGCAACTTCATCGGCGACGTCGGCCTGGCTTCCTACCACGACTTCGACTCGGTGATCCCGCAGGAGGTCAAGGACGCCGTCGACGAGCTGACGCCGATGGTGCTCGCCGGCGACGTGCCCACCGGATACACCCCCTAGGCTTCAGCGGTCCCGGTCGGTTTCCGACCGGTTCGACGTCGATACTTCCATCGGATTGGTGCCCAAGCTAGGCTTGGGCACCAATTTCGTTTTCGGTGTGGGGAGAGACGTGTGACAGTGCCCAATTGGCGGATGGTGGTGATGCCGCTGCTTGCCGTCGTCTTCGGGTTGATCGTGGGTGCCATCCTGATCGTCGTTTCGGGCGACAATCCGCTGGTGGCCTACGGCGGCATGGTGGAGGGCTCGTTGGGTGGCTCCGATGCCATCGGCCGAACTCTGGAGAAGGCCACCCCGCTGGTGTTGGGTGGCCTGGCCGTGGCCTTTGCCTTCAAGGCCGGGTTGTTCAACATCGGAGGCCAGGGCCAGCTCCTCCTCGGGGCCGCTTTCTCGGCCTGGGTCGGATTCAACTTCGACCTGCCCGCCGTCATCCACATACCGGCCGCGCTCATCGTCGGTGGCCTGGCCGCCGCCGTGCTGGGTGGACTGGCCGGTCTGCTGAAAGCCACAAGGGGCGTGCACGAGGTCATCAGCACGATCATGCTGAACTTCGTGGCCGCCAACTTCACCGAATGGTTGGTTAGCCGCGACGGACCGTGGAAAGACCCCGAGGGAGGCGCCATTGCGCGGACCCCGCTGGTTCAGGACAGCGCCGACCTACCCCGGGTCGCCGGCCTCCCAACCGGCTTCCTGGTCGCCGTCCTGGCCGCCGTCTCCATCTGGTGGCTGGTCAATCGCTCCACGCTCGGCTTCGAGGTCAAGACGGTGGGGAGCAACCCCAAGGCCGCCGCCTATGCCGGCATCAGCGTCACCAGGATCATCGTGATCACGATGGGGATCAGCGCCTTCCTGGCCGGCCTGGGCGGTGGCATTCAGACGTTGGGGGTCAACGGCCGCTTCGAGCCCGGCTTCCAGACCGGCCTCGGGTTCGACGGCATCACCATCGCCCTGCTGGCCCGAACCAACGCCCTGGCCGTCATCCCGGCCGCCCTGCTCATCGGAGCAATGGATGCCGGTTCGACGCTCATGCAGGCTCGAACCGATGTGGAACCGGAGGTCATCAACGTGATCCAGGCAATGATCCTGTTCTTCGTGGCCGCACCGTCGGTGGTGCGATGGATCCTGCAGCTGTCCGAAGGTGAGGATGTCGACACGGGAGTGGATCTGGCCACCGGTTGGGGGACGACATGACAGCTTCCGCTCCTCCTCTTACCCGGTCAATGATCGACCAGAACAGCTTCGTGGCCCGCAACGCCAAGGCGCTTGCCGGCCTCGGTGTCGTGATCGTGGCGCTCATCGTCTCCTACCGGTGGGACAACACCCAGACCACCGCCGTCATGGCCCGGACCGTCCGCGAGGCGGCCCCGCTCGTCCTGGCCGGTCTGTGCGGTCTCATGGGGGAGCGTTCCGGCATCATCAACATCGGCATCGAGGGCCAGTTGTTGCTCTCGGCCTTCTGCGGTTTCATGGTCGGCTCCTACTCGGGGAGCATCATCCTCGCCGTGGTGGCCGCGCTGGCCGCTGCCGGACTCGCCGGCACGTTCCTCGCCTGGACCTCGGTCCGGCTGCGGATGGACCAGATCATCGCCGGCACGGTGATCAACATCTTCGCCATCGGTGCCACCAGCTTCTTCTACGTGCCGAACCGCACGATGAACACCATTCCCACCATCTCCCTCGGGTTCCTGACCGACCTGCCGCTCGTCGGCCCGATGCTGTTCAGCCATGGTCCACTGACCTACGCCGCTCTGGTGGCGGTGGCGGTGGTTCACGTCGCCCTGTTCAGCACCCGCTGGGGGCTCCGCACCAGGGCGGTGGGGGAGCATCCCAGCGCCGCCGACACCGTCGGGGTCAACATCTTCCGGCTGCGCTACCTGAACCTCACGATGGCCGGAATGCTGGCCGGGTTGGGCGGTATGGCCCTGATCCAGTCCGCCGGGGTCTTCAACCGGGGCATGTCGAACGGCAAGGGCTTCATCGCCCTGGCCGTGATGCTCATCGGTCGCTACCGGCCCACCGGCGTGTTGGCCGCCGCCCTGCTGTTCGGGTTCTTCAACGCCCTCCAGGCCCAGCTCCAGTTCAAGCAGGTGTTCGACATCCCGCCCCAGTTCTTCGGCATGATCCCGTTCGCGCTCACCATCGCTGTGCTGGCCATCGCCGGTATCTCGGTACGTCCGCCGGCCGCCATCGGCCAGCACTACGAGAAGGAGTAGTCCATGTCCGATCGTGGTGATCCGACCGAAGGCTCCGAGGTGGGAGCCACAGGTTCCGGCAGCCAATCCAGGTTCGAGCGACCCGGTGAGGTGCCGCTGCTGGAGATGCGAGGGTTGACCAAACGGTTTCCGGGGGTGGTGGCCAACGACAAGGTCGACCTCCTGTTGTACGAGGGCGAGATTCTCGGCCTGCTCGGTGAGAACGGCGCCGGCAAGTCGACCCTGGTCAAGATGCTCTTCGGCATCCACGAGCCCGACGAGGGAACCATCCTGTTCCGGGGTGAGGAGTTGAAGCCGTCGGATCCCGGTGATGCCATCGCCAAGGGCATCGGCATGGTTCACCAGCACTTCCAACTCGTTCCCCCGTTGACGGTGGCCGAGAACATCGTGTTGGGAGCGGAGACGACGCGCGCCGGCGGCTTCATGAACCGGCGGGCGGCCGAGGCTCGGGTTCGGGAACTGTCCCAGCGTTACGGGCTGGCCGTCGAGCCGACCGACGTGGTCGCTGATATTCCAGTCGGCATTCAACAGCGGGTCGAGATTCTGAAGGCCCTGTACCGGGGTGCCGAGCTGCTGATCCTCGACGAGCCGACGGCGCTGTTGACCCCGCAGGAGACCGATGAACTCCTCGCCATCATGCGCGATCTGGCGGCCGGCGGCGTCGGCATCATCTTCATCACCCACAAGCTGCGGGAGATTCTCGCCGTCACCGACCGGGTGACCGTGCTCCGGAGGGGCCGGTCGGTCGGACGGACGTTGACCTCGGAGGCCACCACCGAATCGCTGGCCGAGATGATGGTCGGTCGCTCGGTGGTGCTCAGCGTCGAGAAGCCGCCGCGGGAAGCCGGCGAGGTCGTGTTGTCGGTCAGCGACCTGCAGGTTCGCGACGACCGCCGGCAGCTGAAGGTCAAAGGAGCGTCCTTCGAGGTGCGGGCGGGGGAGATCCTCGGTGTCGCCGGGGTCGAGGGGAACGGGCAGCGTGAGCTGGTCGAGGCCATCACCGGTCTCCGGCCGACCGTCGGCGGCACCGTCGTGATAGAGGGTCAGGCGGTCGTCAACAGACCCCGGAAGGTGCGCGAGATGGGGGTGGCCTACATACCGGAGGACCGGGAGCGCGACGGCCTCGTCGGCGTCTATTCCATCGCCGACAATCTGGTGCTCACCCACTACTACGAGCCTCCGTTCGCCAACCGTGGTGTGCGGGACTTCACCGAGGTCGACGAGAAGGCCGAGATGCTCGTCGAGCGGTTCGACATCCGAACCCCCGACATCCACACGCCGGTCAAGTCACTTTCCGGTGGCAACAAGCAGAAGGTGATCGTGGCCCGGGAACTGAGCGACGACAACAAGCTGGTCGTCGCCTCCCAGCCCACCCGCGGTATCGACGTCGGCAGCATTGAGTTCATCCACAGTCAGCTCATCGCCGCCCGGAACGAAGGGTTGGCGGTGCTGCTCGTCTCGGCCGAACTCGACGAGATCTTCAGCCTCTCCGACCGCATTGCCGTGATCTACGAGGGCCGCGTCGTGGCCGAACGTGATCCGGTGACCACGACCCGGGAGGAGATCGGTCTGCTGATGGCCGGCGGCCAGGTGTCGGAGGATCACGCGGCCTGAGCCGATCAGCCCCCACCGGAACAACCGTCGAGCGCCTACGCGAAGCGCCCATCGCTGGCCCGTACACTGAGCGACCATGTTTGGTCTGATCACCGGTAGTGGCCTCTATGACATCCCCGGCCTCGTCGATCGAGAGGCCGAGGAGATCCAGACCCCGTACGGGCCGCCGGTCCGGTTGACGAAGGGTCGCCTCGCTGGTCTGGAGATCTGCTTTCTCCCTCGACACGGCTCGGACCATTCCGTCCCCCCGCATGCCATCGACTACCGGGCCAACATCGCCGCCCTCCACCATGCCGGTGCTCAGGCGGTGCTGGCGACGGCGGTCGTCGGATCCATCGAACCGGCGTGGGGCGAGGGCACCATGGCCCTGTTGTCCGACGTTATCAACTTCACCTCGGGCCGGGCGGAGACCTTCTTCGACGGTTCGGCGCCCCCACCGATCCCCGTCGCCTCACCGGTCGTGCACACCGACATGTCCGACCCCTATCATCCGGCCCTCAGACAGGCCGTTCTGACCGCGGCCGGTGAACTCGGCATCCACGTCGAACCGGAGGCCGTTTACTGTTGTACGAACGGGCCCCGATTCGAGACCAAGGCCGAGATCGTGATGATGGGTCGACTCGGCGGGCAGGTCGTCGGCATGACCGGTTACCCCGAGGTGGCTCTGGCCGTCGAGGTCGGTCTGCCCTACGCGTCACTCGCCCTGGTTTCCAACCATGCGGCCGGTGTCGGCCCGGCGACGGTGTCGGTCGACAGTATCATCGAAGCCCTCGAGCGGAGAGCGCCGGTGATGTACAGCCTGATGACGCGCACGCTCGAGGTGTATGAGCGGGAGCGGGGCTGATGGCCGAGGCGGTGCGTCGCCTCGAGGGCGACTATGTCCTCACCATGGACGACGAGGCTCGGCTCCTTCCGTCGGCCGCCGTCGACATCGGCTCCGACGGCCGCATCGCCGCGGTCGGGGCGATCGCCGATCTCGGTCCGGCTCCGTCTGACGTCGACCGGGTCGGTGGGCTTCTCATGCCCGGCCTGGTCAACGCCCACGCCCACACCCCGATGACGCTGGTCCGTTCGGTGGGAGACGGGTTGCCGTTGGCCGACTGGCTCCGCGACGGCGTCTGGCCCCGGGAGGGCCGGATGACGGCGGAGGACGCCTGGTGGGGCATGGTCGGAGGATCGGTCGAGATGCTCGAATCGGGCGTTACCACAAGCTGTGAGATGTACCTGTTCGAGGATCAGGTGGCCGATGCCGTCGAGCGCACCGGAGGGCGGGCGGTCGTGACCCCGGGTGTCATCTCCGCTCTCAGTCCCGATGGCCGGGTCGACGGTCGGTTGGCGGAGATCGTGGCCTTCCACCGAGCCCGGCACGACCCCGAAGGCCGGATCACCGTCGGTTTCGCGCCCCACTCGGTGTACGACCTCACGCCCGAGCAGTGCGGCGAGATAGCGGCGGAGGCCGCCTCGGTCGATGCACTCTTCCACATCCACCTCGAGGAGACGCGGGCCGAACGGGAACTGGTGATCGAACGGTACGGTCGGCCGGCCACGCAGCTGCTGGCCGAGGTCGGCGCGTTCGCGGGCAAGGCGATGGCGGCCCATGGGGTCTGGCTCGATGCCGACGACCGGCGCATCCTGGCCGAGGCCGGCGTGGCCGTGGCCCACTGCCCGCTGTCGAACCTGAAGTTGGGCTCCGGCATCGCTCCGGTCCGGGAGATGCTGGCGGACGGGATCGTCGTCGGTGTCGGCACCGATGGACCGGCCTCCAACGACAATCTCGACCTGTGGGAGGAGCTGAAGATGGCGCCCCTGCTGGCCCGGGGGCGATCCCTCGATCCACGGGCCATGACAGCGAGGACGGCACTGACACTGGCCACAAGCGCGTCGGCCATGGCAATCGGGCTGTCCGACGTCGGTCACCTCTCAGTCGGTGCGCACGCCGATCTGATCCGCGTCGATCTCGATCAGCCGGCGTTCGAGCCGGGCGAGGATCTGCTGACCCATCTGGTTTTCGCCGGATCGAGCCGCTATGTCACCGATGTCTGGGTGGCCGGGAAACGGGTTGTCCGAGGCGGTCGGGTGCAAACCGTGGACCGCGACAAGGTGTTGGCCGAGATGGCCGCCCGAGGCCGCCGCCTCGGCGCCGGCGTCTGAACCGGCTCGACGGCCGCCATCCGGCTACCGAACGTCGATCGAGCCGACCGCGTCCGTTTGGATCGTGCCCCCGGCCACGACGGTGCCGATGGCCGCCGCATCGTGACCGGTGCCCCGAAGACGTTCGAGCGCACCGTCGACACGATCGGGAGGACACCCGAACACCAGTCCGCCGGACGTTTGGGCGTCGGCCAGAATCAGCAGGTCATCCGACGGGTCGGATCCGGAGACTGGCAGCGAGCCGTCGACCAATAGCCGCCCGGCCACCGCGTCGAGGTTCCGGCGGGTGCCGCCCGGGATCATCCCGGCGGCGGCCAATTGACGAACACCGTCGATGACGGGAACGGACGCCGTGTCGATGACGACGTCGACGCCGGATTCGAGCGCAGCCCGACCGAGATGGCCGAGCAAACCGAATCCGGTCACGTCCGTGGCTCCGGTGGCCCCGGCCGCGAGCGCCACGGCCGACGCCTCGGCGTTGAGGCGGGTCATGGCGTCGACGGCCCGTTCGAGGATGGGTGACGGTCGATCGGCACCGGCGGTGGAACCGCCACTGGCGACCAGTTCGTGCCCGCCCTTGATGGCCGTGGAGATGATGCCGATGCCAAGCGGCTTGGTGAGGATGAGTGTCTGGCCGGGTCGGAGGCCGCCGTTGGTCAACAGCCGGTCCGGATGGACCTCGCCGAGTACGGCGAGCCCGAACTTGGGGATCGGGTCGTCGACGGTGTGGCCGCCGCCGATGACGAAGGATGCGGCTTCGGCCACGTCGTTCGATCCGCTCAGCACCTCGGCCAGGAGCTCGAAGGGCAGCTCGTCGGAGTTCCAGGCCACCAGGTTGAGCGCCAGCAGCGGTCGGCCGCCCATGGCGTAGACGTCGGACACGGCGTTGGTCGCGGCGATCCGGCCCCAGGTTCGGGCGTCGTCCACGATGGGGGTGATGAAGTCGGTGGTGAGGACGAGCGCCCGATCGTCGTCGAGGCGCCAGACGGCGGCGTCGTCGCCCGATGAGGCGCCGACGAGAAGCCGATCATCCTTCGGAGTTGGCAGGTGGCGCAACACGTGCGCCAGCTCGGTCGAGCTGATCTTGCAGGCTCAACCGGCTCCGTGGCTGAACTGGGTCAGTCGTCGCATCCTGTCACCTCCTCTCGTGAGCGTCGTCGAGTGTCCGTCCGGCAGGCCTATCCTAGTGGCGTGATTTCGGCGACAAGATCACCGATACACGACTACCTGTAGATGGTTACCGATACATGGTTACCGATACATGGTTACCGATACATGGTTACCGATACATGGTTACCGATACATGGTCACCGAGGTGGTGCCGGCGGCCTATGCTCACTGAGGTGTTGCGCCGAACGGTCGTCACGACACTTGCCACCGTTCCCTGGGCCGGTCCTCGGGTGCTTCTCCGGTTGCACGACCGCGGCCTCGGCTTCGACATCGTCACCTGGCCGGAATTCGCCGCCGCGGTGGCCCGGGAACGGCCCTGCGAGGTGAGCGTGGACGTGTACGACACGTGCCTCATTCGGGACCTGGGCGGCGATCGGGCGATCGAGGAGGCGATCCGGCACCGTAGCGCCACGACGACGGATCCGGCGTCATCGATCGTCGACCATGCGGAGGCCCTGGAGCGGGAGCTGTGTCGCCCGGTGCCGGGAGCGCGGGAGGCGCTGGCCGCGATCCGCAGCGTGGTCGGCTCGATCACGTTCGTGTCCGACACCGACCGCTCGTCGGCCTTACTGGTGGACCTGCTGAGCGCTCACGGGCTTTTCGTCGGCGGTGATCGACTGTTTGCCTCCTGTGAGGAGGGCACCACGAAGTCGGACGGTGACCTCTTCACCCGCATCTGGCCCGTTGCCGACGCCGGGACGGTATGGCATCTGGGAAACAATCCATGGGGCGACGGCACGATGGCGGCCGGCGCCGGGCTGCGACCGTTCCATCTGGCCGAAGCCGATCTGGATCGCTACGAGGCGATCATGGCCCGCTCGGCCCACGGTGAGGGTCCGGCCATCGCCGGGGCCGCCCGTCGCAGCAGACTGGACGTCGTGGCGGCACGGCGGTCGGGTGAACTCACCGCTGGACGGGCCCGGGCCCGGCTGGTTGGGGCCGGCGTCGGTGGTCAGGCATTGAGCGCGTTCAATCTGTGGCTCAGCCGGCAGGCCCGTGAGTTCGACCTGACGAGTCTTGGCTATCTCGCCCGCGACGGTGAACTGCCGCTGCGTATGGCTCGGGCCATGCCCGGTGACCACTGGGCCGGCGTCTCGCTCCGCTATCTTCACTGCTCCCGGGTGAACTGGGGCTTGGCGTCGGCGTCGGCGGTCGGGGTGGAGGCCTGGTTGCGGGCCGGCCGGTCCGATGACGGTGCCTTCCTGCTCACCCATCGCCACGACGTGCCGATCTCGACGTTGCTGGCAAGAATCGGGTTGACGCACGAGGATCTCGACACGCTCGGCGGTGTCCACCGCTCCATCGCCCGGCGGGCAGTGGACAGCCCGCTCCCGGCCGAGGCCGACGCCGAGTGGCAGCGGCTGCTCGACGACGATCGGGTGGCCGAGATCATCGCCCTCCGATCCGAGGACCGGCGGAGCCTGGTCGTCGACTACCTGGCGGGCGAGCAGATGTTTGACGGGAGGATCGGCCTGGTCGACGTCGGATGGCGCGGCCGTCTCGCCTGGCACATCTCGTCGGTCGTGCGTTCCGCCGGCGCGGCCGACCCCGTTCATCTCCACTTCGGAGGTGACAAGATCATCGGGGACGTCGACCGGACCATCACCATCAAACGATTCGCCTTTCAGGGCGACGGCCCGGAGGAGACGACCCCCGGTAAGTACACCATTCCGTCACCGGTGGTTTGCGTGGAGACGCTCACCGCCTCCGGAAAGCCGAGGGTCGTCGACTATCGCCGGCGAAGCGACGGTTCGATCGATCTCGGTTTCTCCGACACAGCCACAAACGGCGAATTCGCCGACGATGGCGACCGCGCCGACCTGTGGGCCGGCGCGCTGGCGGTGGCGTCGGCACTGCCGAGCCGGCGCCGGATGATCGACTGGGGGCTTCAGCCGACGGATCTCGGCGCCGACGTTCGGGCTCTGCTCGGTCGATGGTGGAACCGGCCGACCAACGACGAGGTGTCGGCCATCGCCCACCTCCGATTCGAACACGACGAGGCGGGCAGCTCCTATCATCCGCTGGCCGCGCCCTACTCCTGGGAGGAGGTGGCCCGAGCGGCGGGATCCCGCCGAGCCTGGGTGAAGGGCTCGGAGGCCCTCACGCCATGGCCGATCCGACTGTTGGTGGTCGGTGGCCGTCGGGTCAGGGACGTTCTCGACAGGTTGCGCCAGTAGCCGGCTGAGCCACCTGTCATCGGCTCTCGTTACCGGCCCGGCCGACTGTTTCCCAACGACCCCCTTCGTCTATCTTCGAGGGTGGAACAGAAGGGCGAACGGGGAATGAGTTGACGGTCATCACCAGCGGTACCGCAGCGAAGTCGAGACGGTCGGTCGACACGCGCTCACTGTGGTCCAGCCTGATGCCGATAGCGGCGGTGGCGCTGGCGCTCGTGGTGGCCTATACGGGCTGGTCGGCCCTGTCTCGAATCGAGTTTCTACTCGCCTGGAACGAGACGTTCTCCGGCGCGGGAGTTCTCACCGTTGTGGGCTGTCAACCGGAGGAGGCCTTCGGTCCGGATCGATGGCGTTGCGAGGGTCGGTTGACGGCCTCCGAGGCCGACGAGGTCAGCGCCGACCTGGTCGTCGGCAAGGATGCACGGATGTCGTCCAGGCCCTACGTCGGGCAGCAGGTCGAGGTCTTCTACGATCCGGCATCGGCGGCCGGTTCGAACGGGCCTCTCGTCGTCTTCGCCCGGGATGCGCAATTGAGCGAGTTGACACGGCTGTACCTCGCCCTCCTGCCGTTGCTGATGGTTCTCGTCGGCGCCGGCGGCTCGTTGGTCGGTCTTGCCGTCGACCGATTCAGCGCCAGCGCGTCGAAGCCCGATTCCTGGTGGCGGACGAGTCCCCTCCTCCTCGACCTTCAGCGGCGGGGGCTGATCTGGCTGGTCGTCGGCGTGGCGACGTTCGGGTTGTATCAGCTTCTCGTCCGCTACGTTCTCGGTTCCGCCGGTGTCGCCTGACCGGGGCCGTGATCGGGTCGTGGTCGTCGGTGCCGGATCGGCCGGCTGTGTGGTCGCGGCCCGGCTGGCGGAAGCGGGGATCCCCGCTGTGCTGCTCGAGGCAGGCCCGGCCGACGGCCGGATCCCGTCGCCCGACTCGGCCGGACTCATTGGACCGGAACGCCACCCGGACCGCTATTGGCCACCGCTGACGGCGGTTCGTGATCCGGCGCAGCGTGAGGTCGACGGCCGACACGAGTTCTGGATGGGACGGGGATTGGGCGGCGGATCGGCGGTGAACGGGATGCTCGTGATGCCGGGCGACCGGGCCGACTACGACCGGTGGGCTCGGATCGATGGCTGCTCGAGCTGGGAAGCCGACAGCATGGCTCCCTGGCTGGCGAAAGCGGCCGCCGTCCTGGACCCCGAGCCGCGTGCCGCTGTTGCGGGCACGGAGGATCTGCTGGCCGCGTTCGACGATGCCTTCGCCGACATCGGGCTCGGCCCGGCCGGCACGACACTCGACCGGGATCGTTGCGGCGTCTTCAACCCGGCGCTCGCCACCCGGGGTGGGAACCGCCGGACGGTCGCCGACGCTTATCTCCAAATCGGCGGTTCCGACCTGTCGATCCGGACGGGGCGAACGGTGGCCGGCCTGGCCACGAACGGCGCCTTCGTGCGAGGCGTCGTGCTCGCCGACGGCGAAACGGTCCCGGCAACGACCGTGGTTCTCGCCGCCGGGACGGTAGGGACCGCCCGGCTTCTCCGGACCACCGGCCTGGTTCGGCACGCCGGCGATTGGATCAGGAACCATGCTGCGTCCGCTGTACCCTTCCCCTGGCCCACCGACAGGGTGCACGGCAGCCTGCCGCAGGTGCACCGGGTTGCGCGCTGGCCCTCCAACCGGTCGACGCCGAGCGCGTCGGTACAGTCGGCCCCCGATCTCACGGCCGTGCTCATGGGGCCGTTCACCGAGCCTGTGGGCCCGACCGGCATCGTCATCGTCATGGCCTCGACCGTTCGGTCCCACGGTCATCTCCAGTGGGATGGTGAAGGCCCCCGCCTCGTCTCCAATCGTCTGGACAACTCCCAGGATCTGGCCGTGCTGCGGTCCGGCACGCGCACGGCGGTGGCCGTGTGTCGGCGCCTCGCCGGTTTGGCGGGCGGGAACCGTTCGGTGACCGGGCGAGCCGATCTCGACGAACTCGACCGGCTCACGGATCCGGAATTCGACGACTGGCTCATCCGACATCCCGGGCCGGTTCACCACGCCGTCGGCAGCTGCCGGATGGGTGCCGGGCACAGCGATGTAGCGGTCACCGCCGCCGAACCAGGTCGGGCCGGCACGATACCCGGTCTGGGCGGGGTCGTCGTGGCCGACGCCTCGCTCTTTCCCGATCTTGTCGCCGGCGGGCTCCAACTTCCGGTCATGGCAGTCGCCGAACGAATCGCCTCCGAGACGTTGCTGGCGGCCGACGGCCTGCTCTGAGCGGTGATCCGGTGGCTCGACCGGCCGGGTAAAGATTGGGACAGGTGGCGGTGATGACTATCACAGTTGTATTGCGAACCGGTATCGACATCGTTATGATCGGCACTCGTCAATATTTGAACTAACACTGGGATCTCCCGGAGATCCGGGTGACGCCAGTGCGGACGTCGGTCAGGAACGGGTGAAGGCGACAATCGAGATACCTCAACGGCCGATCCTGGCCGCTGAAGCGATCGTGGACGGAGCCGAGAACCGGCGTCATCCGGGTCCACGGCACCGATGGACCCCGGCCACGCTCGTTGCCGTGCTGATCATCGTGGTGTCGTCGGCCGCCCTCGTGTCGGTGCTGGTCGGCGACGGCGGGGGGGCTCAACCGGTGGAAACCGCCCCGGCGTCGCCACCGACGACCGCCGTGGAGGCTGAGCCCTCGGACAGCTCGGCCAACCGCGGCGTGGACCGAAGCGCACTCGTCGTCGACGTCGGCGACCCCGCGGTCGACGTCGGGGCGGAAACGGAGGAGCCGTCGACCACGCCGCCGCCAGAAGCGCCCGATACCGGCGGGCGTTCCACCATCCAGCCCGATGGTGCTCAACCATCCGGTCCGGCGACCGACCCTTCGACGATCGCACCGGCGTCACCTGCGAACGCCCTGCAGGCGATGAGGGCGACGAGCACCACGGCCGGCTCGTCGGCCGGCCGAACGGCGGTTCCGGCCGCGTCACCGACCACGTCGAGCTCGACGTCGACGACAACAACGCCGGCCTCAGGCGGTGGCGCTGTTTGGGAGGAGCACTTCGACCGGCTCGATACCCGCCGGTGGGAGATCGAGCACTCCACCTACGGCGATGGGAACGGCGAGCGGCAGTGCTATCAACCGCAGAACGTTCGGGTGACGGACGGGCGCCTGGTCATCACGGCGAGGACGGAAACCACCACGTGCCCGAACGGCTCCACACGGACGGTGACCTCCGGCATGGTTCGCAGCCGTGGTCTCACCTTCAGTCCGGGTCAGGCCATCGAATTCCGGGTGAAGCTGACACCGCCGGATCCGTCAAACCAGGCGGGACTGTGGCCGGCCGTCTGGGCGTCGAGCTGGGCCGGGTCGTGGCCACGGGGTGGCGAGCTCGACTTCCTCGAGGTGATGACGGCGGAGGATCCACGACGGGCCGTCTTCAGCTTGCACTACGCCGATCGATCGGGCGGGCACGAGCTGCAGAACAAGGCGGTACCGATGTCCGACTACTTCAGCAACGGTTGGCACACGGTCCGATTCGATTACGGCCGCGACGGCAACCTCGTGTGGTTCCTGGACGGTTCCCGGGTGTTCACGGTCTCGGCCGCCGACACCGCCCAGGGATACCCGGCCCCGTTCGATCAGACGATCGACGAAATCAAGGTCAATCTCGCCGTCGGAGGCAGGCCCGGCCCTCTGGCCTCCGGTGCCCTCGGGTCTCCCGGCGCCACCTTCGAAATCGACTACATCAAGGTGTTCGATCTCTGACGCGGAGCCGGCCCGGCCGGCGTGACCCCCCTCGCATCCCGACAACCGTTGCAGCACGGCAACGACCGCGATCCATGCTGTCCGAGGGCCGCGGGGTCCGCTATGCTCGGGGCACCAACTCGACAGAGGGCACCATCAGTGGCGATTGTCAAGGCGGCGCTTCCACCAGGAAATCAACGTGTTCCACGGGGGACGTGGCGACTCGAACAGGGCGAATGTATTGCCGGCTCCAGTCGTTCGGCGTCCGGATCGCGTCAAACCCGGTCTTGTTTCGCGACTTCTGACGTTGTTGCTCCGTCGACATCATCAGCGTAGGAATCGTCATCGCAAACGACGCAGGGAGATCAGATGCGTAGATTGGGGAGGTGGGGATGGATCGCCGTCCTCGCGGCGCTCGCCTGTTGCGGAATAATGGCGTTGCTGGAGGCCAACCGGGTGGCCGATGCCGTGCAAACCGGCGCCGAGGCGGCGCTCAACGGAGTCGGTTTGGGCGATACCGTTTCCTACGCGGGCATCGACGGCTTCGACGGAATCGGTCGCGATGGTCTCAACATCACCCTCGAGGGTCCGGCCTCGGCCGAGGAGGACGCCGTCGACGCCGTTCGGGCACGTTCCGAGGTCGACCAGGTTACCTATCGAGTGATCGACGACGAACCGGCTGTAGCAGAAGCCGAAGCCGAAGTCGATCCCGAGCAACAGGCCGCGGAGTCTGAACCGGAGACCGAACCGACGACGACCGCCGACCTCGACGCGGCCAGGGTCACGGCGACGGCGAACGGTTTGGCGATTGACCTGGTGGGCGCGGTTCCCGACCAGCCGACTCGCGACGCGCTGATCGCCACAGCCGTCAACGAGTACGGCGCCGCCAACGTCACCCACGATCTCGTGGTGGACGCCGAGGCCGTGACCCTCGACGGGGCCACGATGGTTTTCAACGGAGAGGCGGTCTCCGACGACGAGCGGGCCGGCTGGATCACGCAGGCGAGAGCGGTGGCCACCGCCGGCGGCCTGGATTTCGTCGACCGTTCGGTGGTCAAGACGGTGGAACAGTCTCTCAATGAGCTGTTCGCCCTGGAACCGATCGAGTTCGATGTCAATCAGGCCACCATTCGATCCCGCTCCCAGCCGACGCTGATGGCGGCCGCCGAGCTCATCAACACCAATCCCGACGTGGGGCGACTCCGAGTGGTCGGACACACCGACAGCGATGGGTCGGCCCGGGTCAATGAGCAGTTGAGTCAGGCCCGGGCTCAGGCCGTCGTCGACTACCTCGTGGCCAACGCCGGCGTCGACAGCGACCGGCTGGAGGCCGAAGGTCGAGGCGAGTCCGAACTCCTGGTCGACCCCGAAGTGACGCCGCAGGACAAGCAACGCAACCGCCGGATCGAGTGGGAGCTGCTCCCATGATCGGCCCGACGTCCTGCGGCCGGAATTCTCGTTCACGAAAGGTAATCGGTTAGATGGGTTTCCTGATCCCCTTCATTTTCCTTGCTTTGTTGTTCTGCTTCCTCCTGGGGTCGCTTCTCGTGCTCCTGGTGTGGTGGCTCCGACGACGGGGGGAGTCGGCCGAGTATCAACGCCGGCTGCTTGCTGCCGACGCCGAGACCGATCGACTCCGTCTGCGGATCAGCTCGCTCAAGTCTGCCGAGGCCCGGGCCGAGAAGATGAGCGCCGAGCTGGCCACGAACCGCCAGGAATTGGCCCGCGTCCCTGAACTCGAGTCGGAGGTCGCCACCTACCGGAAGCGTGCCGGGCTGGTGCCCGCTCTCGAGGAACGGGTGGCGTCGTTGCAGGCCGAAGCCGACACGGTCCGATCCCTGGAGACGCGAATCTCGGCGCTTTCGAAAGAGGTGGCGCGGGTTCCGGGCCTGGAGGCCGAGATGAAGCGCCTGGAGGCCGAAGCCGAACGGGCCTCGACGCTACAGGCCGAACTGGCGACGATCCAGGGTGCGGCGGGCCGCATCCCCGATCTCGAAAGCAAGATCGCAGGTCTCGAAGCCCAGGAGGCCCGAGCGAACGAGTTGGAGACGCAGGTTCAGTCGTTGACTTCCGACCTCGAATCAGCCAGGGCCGCGGCGGCGAGGGTCGGCGAACTGGATGCCCAACTGGCCGAGGCCCGAACGGACACCTCGACCGTCGACGAGTTCGAGGCCAGGATCGCCGCCCTGGACGACGAGCTGTCGCAGTCCAGGGCCAGGTTGAGTGAGTACGAGTCGATGGAACAGGAGTTCGCCTCGCTCCGACGTGACCACGGGTCGCTGCAGGACGGTCTCGCCGAGCGTGACGCCACCATCGAAGGCCTCCGTGCCGATCTGGCCACCGTGAACGCCGAAGCCGGCCGGGTGTCGGGTCTCGAGATGGAGTTGGAAGGCCTCCGCAAGAAGACCGCCCGGGTCGGCGCGCACGAACGCGAGTTGGAGGGCGAACTCGCCCGCGTCAACGCCGAGCTGAACGAGGTGCGGAACCAGGCTGCCCGAGTGTCCGCGCACGAGCACGAGTTGGAGGGTGAACTGCAGCGTCTCCGGGCCGACGCCGATCGGGCCGACGAGCTTCAGGCGGAACTCGACCGAACGGCCGGTGACCTGACGGCCGTTCAGGCCGAGCTGGCCGAGCTGCGCACTCGGTCGGCTCGGATCACGGAGCTGGAGGCCGAGTTGGCCGCAGCTCGAGCCGAGGCCGACCGGGTCGCGTCACTGGAGGCGGAGCTGACTGCGACAAGAGAGGACGTCGATACCCGACAGGTGGAGGCCACGATCGCCGACCTGCGAGTCCGGCTCGAAGCCGCCGAAGCGAAAGCGGCGCTGGTACCCGAGCGTGAGGCAACCATCGCAGAGCTGCGAGGGCGACTGAGTCGGGC
>Ga0224512_10002469_pt1 | contig 16946 bp, 18 predicted proteins | sample SF_May12_sed_USG_4_FD_169103 | JGI IMG/M metagenome (GOLD analysis project Ga0224512, IMG submission 169103) | Sediment microbial communities from San Francisco Bay, California, United States - SF_May12_sed_USGS_13 | ecosystem: Environmental > Aquatic > Marine > Sediment | place: USA...
GATGGCGCTGGAGCTGGCGCCGGACTCGATTCGCGTGTGCGCCCTCAACCCGGTGGCGGGCGAGACGGGCATGCTGCATCTCTTCATGGGCGAGGATACGCCGGAGCGGCGCCGGCAGTTCGTTTCCACGATCCCGCTCGGCCGCTTCAGCACGCCGCGGGATATAGCCGATTCGGCGCTGTTCCTGTGTTCCGACGAGGCACGGTTCCTGACCGGCGTCTGTCTCGAGGTCGACGGCGGCCGCTGCATATGAACCGTGCATTAACTTTACTTCTGGGTGATGTAGAGGCAAACTTGCCCGATGGAAAAGTTGATGGATCAGGTCGAAGCGGAGATCGCCTGTGGGCAGTGCGGCCACAAGGTAAAGAAACCTGTCTCCTGGCTGGTCGACAATGCGGAGTACGTCTGTTCGATGTGCGGGCAGGGCGAGGATCTCTCGACGCCCGAATGGAAAGCCAAGATCCAGAGCTACATAGACGCCTGTTCCGACTTTGACGGCTGAACCGACGGCGCGCACGCCCTTCAGCACGAAAAGAAACCGCCCGAGGCAGGCCCCGGGCGGTTTCGATTCGAGTGTCTTGCGCGTCCTGCCGGTCAGTTGCGGTTACCAAACAGGCGCAGCAGGAACAGGAACAGGTTGATGAAGTCCAGATAGAGAGTCAGCGCGCCCATGATCGCCTTCTTTGTAACGACTTCCTGGCCGTCCGCTTCGTAGTACATCATGCGAATCTTCTGCGTATCGTATGCGGTCAGGCCGACGAAGATCAGCACCCCGACTATGGACAATGCCCAGTGGAATGCGGCGCTCTGCAGGAAAAGATTCACGAGGCTGGCGACGATCAGGCCGATCAGCCCCATGATCAGGAACGAGCCGATGCCGGAAAGGTCTCGCTTGGTGGTGTAGCCGTACAGGCTCATCCCCGCGAAGGTCGCCGTGGTGATCAGGAACACGCGGGTAATCGAGGCGCCGGTGTATACAAGGAAGATATACGCCAGCGACAGTCCCATCAGCCCGCTGAAGATCCAGAACGCAAGTTGTGCGCCTGCGGCGCTGATCTTGTTGATGCGGAAACTCATGAAGATCACCATGCCGAGCGGCGCCAGCATCACCACCCATTGCAGGGGCGTGCCATAAATCGCGTTAAGCATGGATGTCGACTGGGACGTGAAGTAGGCGACGAGGCCCGTGACCGCGAGGCCCATGGACATGTAGTTGTACACGCGGAGCATATAGGAGCGCAGGCCCTCATCGATTTCGCCTGCACGTGCTCCGACCGGTGTCACAACCTGTGTGCGCGGATCGAGTGCCATATATTCCTCTCTCTCTATGCCAACTACCGAAAAGCAGTTGTTCTGACTGTAGTAATATTGGCATATCACGCTAGGGATTCAACAACAACCAGCGAGAATACGCGGCATTTTAGGCAGCTTTCTGGAAGGATCGCGATTTGGATTCGGGACTTGCGGGGAAACGCGCGGTTGTCACGGCCGGCGCCGGCGGTATCGGCCGGGCGATCGTTGAATCCTTGATGGCCGCTGGCGCCCGGGTTCACATCTGCGATGTGGACGACGCGCGGCTGGCGGCGGTGAAAGAGGCGCTGCCGGGCCTCGGCGGAACCCTGGCTGACGTCGCCGACCCCGCCGCCGTTGACCGGCTGTTCGACGCGGCGCTGGGTGCGCTCGGCGGGCTCGACATCCTGGTCAACAATGCGGGTATTGCCGGCCCCACGGCGCCGGCCGACGAGATTTCGCCGGAGAACTGGCGCCGCACCATCGCGGTCGACCTGGACGGCGCCTTCCACTGCGCGCGGCGCGCCATTCCCGCGCTGAAACAGGCGGGCGGCGGCTCGATCGTCAATATCGCCTCGACCGCCGGGCTGTTCGGATTCCCCAACCGCAGTCCCTACGCTGCGGCCAAGTGGGGCGTAATCGGACTGACCAAGACACTCGCCATGGAACTCGGCCCGTACGGCATCCGCGTCAACGCTATCTGTCCGGGAAGCGTCGCCGGCCCGCGGATGGATCAGGTGATCGCGGCCGACGCGGCGGCAAGGGGACTCGACCCGGCGGACATCCGCGAAGCTTATGTCGCCCAGGTTTCGATGCGCACGTTCGTGGATGCCGGGGACATCGCCAACATGGCGCTGTTCGTCTGTTCCGATGCCGGCGCGAAAATCTCCGGCCAGGCGCTTGCCGTCGACGGCCATACGGAGACGCTGACCAGCTGACGCCTTACTCGTTGCGCAAGAGCGGTGCGGCTTTCCTGCCGAGCGCGCGCCAGGCGCCGATGGCGCCGAAGAACAATGTGGCGCCGACACAGACCAGGGTGGTCCAGATCATCGCGCCCGGCGTGAAGTCCCAGTCGACATGCATCAGGCCCGTCGTCACGGCCCAGGCGGCAAGGCTGCCCGCGACGGCGGCAATGGCGGCGGTCACCAGGCCGAGCAGGGCGAACTCGATGAGATAGGCGGTCAGAACGTCGCGCCGGGTCGCACCCAGGGTCTTCAGCACGACGGCATCGTAGATGCGCCGGCGCCGGCCCGCGGCGACCGCACCGGACAGGACCAGCACACCGGCGATGATCGCCACTGCCGAGACCGCCTTCGCCGCGATGTCGATCGACGCCATGATCCGGTTGACATCCGCCACCACATCGCGCACGCGGATCGCCGATACATTGGGAAACCGCGTGTTGACCGCCGCTTCCAGCGCGTCCTCGGAGGCCTTGTCGATCTGTACGGTGGCGATGCTGATCTGCGGCGCGCGTTCCAGCGCTCCGGGCGAGAAGATCACGACGAAATTCATGCCGAGCGACGCCCAGTCGATCTGCCGCAGATTGGCGATCGTCGCGACGAACCGCCGGCCGAGGATGTTGAAGGTGACCTCGTCGCCGATCCCGAGGCCGAATGCCCGCGCCGCCTCCGCGTCGAACGAGATCAGCGGCGGGCCGTCGTAATCTGCCGGCCACCATTCGCCCTCGACGATGCGGCTGCCGCTTTCCGGCGGGGTGCGCGCCCAGGTCAGGCCACGGTCGCCGCGCGTGACCCAGGCGTGGTGCGGTGGCGGCTCGATTGCCGAAACCGGCACGCCGGCCATCGCCGTGATGCGGCCGCGCAGCATCGGCACCTGCCGCACCGCCCCGGCCCCGGGAAACGACCGGACCAGCACATCGAAATCGGTCGTCTGCTGCGGCTGGATGTCGATAAAGAAGAAGGCGGGGGCCCGCTCCTCGACGACCTCCGCAATGCGTTCGCTCAGGTTCCGCTCGATCATCATTATCGCGACCAGGACCGTGATCCCCATGCCCAGCGACAGCACCACGCTCGTGGTCGGCGCGCCCGGCCGGTGCAAATTGGCGAGTGCCAGCCGGATCCGCGGGTTCCGCGGATGCGGCCACCGGGCGGCCGCCCGTGTCACCCCGAAGGCGGCCAGACGGAAGGCCGCGAACGCAGCCATGGCCCCGCCGACGAACCAGACCGCCAGGGGCCTGTCATGCGCGGTCAGCACGGTCAGCGCAGCAAGGCTCATGACGAGCATTCCCATGACCGCAACGTCTTGGACCCTCAAGCGGCGTCGGGCCGGGGCTACGGCCTGCCGAAACAGCGCCGCCGCCGGGACGTCACGCGCCAGCATCAGCGGCCCGAGCGAAAACACCAGCGTCGTAAGCACACCGAACACCGCCGCCAGGGCGAGCGGCCGCGGATAAATCCCGGCCTGCAGCCCGACCGGCAGCAGGTCCGCTACCAGCGGCGCGGCGGCCAGTGGCGAGAGCGCACCAAGCGCAAGTCCGACCGCGATTCCAAGGGCCGCCAGCAGCATGATCTGCGCAAGGTACATGCGCAGCACCAGCCCGGCCGGCGCGCCGAGGCATTTCAGCGTGGCGATGGTCGATCGCCGCTGGGTCAGGAAGGCATGCACCGCATTGCCGACACCGATCCCGCCGATCAGCAATGCCGACAACCCGACCAGGGTCAGGAACAACGTAAGACGCTCGATAAAGCGGGTCAGGCCCGGGGCGGCCTCGGCCGGGTCGCGTATGCGCCAGGGCGCGTCGGGAAACGCCTCGGCGAGGCGGTCGCGGACGTCTCCAACCTGCGACCCCGGCGGCAGGAGAATACGGTAATAGTATTGGGACAGGGCTCCCGGTTTCAGCAGCTGTGTCGCATCGAGGGCGGCCCGGGAGACGATCGCCCGTGGCCCCAGTTGAATGCCGCGTGTCGCGCGGTCGGGCTCGCCGAGCAGCACGCCGGCAATGCGGAACGTCGCGTCGCCGATCGTCACCCGGTCTCCGACCGCCAGATCCAGCCGTTTCAGCAGGGAATCCGCGGTGATCAGCCCGTGCACGCCGTCGTGCAGGGCCAGTGCGTCCGCCAGCGGTTGGCCGCTGCGCAGGACCACGGTCCCGATCAGCGGATAGGCTTCGTCGACCGCCTTCAGCTCGACGAGGCGGCGGTCCTTGCCGTCGATCCGGCTGGCCATGGCGCGAAGCGCCACGATCTCCGAAAGGCGCCCGTTCGAGGCCAGCCATTCGCGCTGCTGCGGGGTCGCCGGGCGGTGATGGATGCGTAGCTCGAGATCGCCGCCGAGAAGCGCCCGCGCGTCCATTCGGAGTCCCGCCCCGATCGAGGATGAGACCGATCCGACCGCGGCGATTGCCGCCGTCCCCAGAACCAGGCAAGACAGGAAGATCCGGAACCCCCGAAACCGGCTGCGAAGCCCGCCGCGCAGTTCGCGCCGCGCCAGCCGCCAGGTCAGCAGGAAGGGCGGCCCAGTGCTGACCGCCGCTGTCATCCAGCCGCCACCGCGCGCGTCACGTCGCCGACGATCCGGCCGTCCGCGATGCGCAGCTCGCGGGCGCAGCGGGACGCCAGCGCAGGATCGTGCGTGATCAGCAACAGTGTCGTGCCCTTTTGCTCGGACAGGCGGAACATCAACTCGATTATCTGCGCGCCGGTGTCACCGTCCAGATTGCCCGTCGGCTCGTCCGCCAAGAGCAACCGCGGCTCGGTCACGAAGGCCCGGGCCAGCGCCACGCGCTGCTGTTCGCCGCCGGAAAGCTGGCCCGGATAATGCCCGGTGCGGTGGCCCAGCCCGACCGCTTCGAGTTCGGCCGCAGCCAGCGCAAAGGCGTCTCTATGGCCGGCGAATTCAAGCGGTATCGCTACGTTCTCCAGCGCGGTCATCGTCGGGATCAGATGGAACGACTGAAAGACGATCCCGACGTTTTCGCGCCGGAACAGGGCGAGTTCGTCCTCGCTCATGTCGGTCAGGTCGTATCCCGCAACGAGGACCGACCCTGCTGAGGCCCGCTCCAGGCCACCGACAATCATCATCATCGAGGACTTTCCCGCCCCCGACGCGCCGACCAGGGCGACCTGTTCGCCCGGCCCGATTTCCACGTCGATTCCACGCAGGATCTCCACTGCCCCGGCGGCACTGGAAAGAGTGAGCTCTAGCCCCGACACCGCGACGATGGGCGACGGGGACTGCAAGGGGGTTGTCGATCGATCGTGCATAGCCAACTAGATAAGGAATTCGTCCGTCATATTTACGTTGTTTGCAGGAGGACGCACGACAGGATCGTCGATGAACCCGAAACCGCGCCACGGCTACACCATATATTGCGCTGCCGGACTGAGAATCAATCCGGCATGGTATTTGTTGCTGCCGATTATCCTGATGGCGGTTCTCGCGGCCCCGGCGACTGCGGAGACGCGAAGTGCGCCGGTCATTCTGGCACTGGGCGACAGTCTGACGGCAGGCTATGGGCTCGCCCCGGAGAAGAGTTTCCCGTCGCAACTGGAGGCGGCCCTGGCACGCAACGGCATCGTTGTACAGGTCGTCAATGGCGGTGTGTCGGGCGATACCAGCGCGGGCGGCCTTGCGCGGCTGGACTGGCTGCTTGCGGACAGGCCCGACGTGGTAATTGTCGAACTTGGCGCGAACGATGGTCTGAGGGGCCTTGAGCCCGACGTGACGCATCGCAATCTGGACGGAATCGTGACGCGCATCCGCGCGGCCGGCGCCGATGTCGTGCTGGCTGGCATGCGGGCGCCCCCGAATCTGGGATCCGAGTACGGTACCGCCTTTGCGGCGCTCTACACGGATCTCGCGGAAAAGCACGGCGTGGCCTACTATCCGTTCTTCCTCGAGGGCGTGGCGGCCAATCCGGCGCTGAACCAGGAGGACGGTATTCATCCAACCGCAGAGGGAATCGCCGTCATCGTCGAGAACATCCTGCCGGTGGTGACCAGCGCGCTGGTGGAGGCTGGGCGATGACCGATGCGGGCGAATTCAGGGCGGCCGCGGCCGCCGGGTCGCGCTGGCAGGATGCTATAGGCAAGATTGTCGTTGGTCTTGGCGCACTCGGCCGCGAGCATCAGCTGGGCTTCGTCTATGTGACCGAGACCTTCGCCGCGGCTCTGGCCGATATCGAGGTGCTGTTGCGGCAGAGCACCGGTGTGCCGCAATGGGTAGGCGCCGTGGGCATGGGCGTATGCGGCTTCCGCACGGAGTATTTCGACGAGCCGGCGATTTCGGTTCTGGTGATGCCGATCGATGCAGCGGGATATCGCCTGGTCGGCGGCATTGAGACGGGCGTCGGGGAGGTGTTGGAGGAGAACAGCGACTGGCTGGCCGCCAACGACCCGCCGCTTGCCGTGGTGCACGCCGATCCCCGGAATTTACAGGTGCAGGATCTCGTCGGGGAATTTGCCGAACGCGCCAACGCGTACCTGGTCGGCGGGCTGACCTCCGGCAAGTCCGGTGCGATGCAGTTTGCGGGAAGCCCGATGTCCGGCGGGCTGTCGGGCGTAATGCTCTCGCCCTACGCGCTGCCGGTGGCCGTCGGCCTGACCCAGGGATGCTCGCCGATCGGGCCGGCCCATACCGTGACTCGCGCCGACGGCAATGTGCTCATCGAGCTGGACGACCAGCCTGCCCTGGACGTCTTTCAGGACGATATCGGCGACGTCCTGTCGCGCGATCTGCGCCGGGTCGGCGGATATATCTTCGCTGCCCTGCCGGTAACCGGGTCCGATACCGGTGACTACCTGGTGCGGAACCTGATGGGCATCGACCGCGACAACGGATTGCTGGCGATTGGCGACGTGGTGTCGGCCGGGGACAAGGTCTTGTTCTGTCGCCGCGACGAACGCACCGCCGCCGACGATCTGCACCGCATGCTCGGTCGCCTGAAGCAGCGCACTGCAAATGGAATCCGGGGCGCACTTTACTATACCTGCGTCGCAAGGGGGCCGAACCAGTTCGGACCCGGGAGCCGCGAGATGAAGATCATCGCCGACGAACTCGGTGGATTTCCGATCGCCGGGCTGTTCGCCAACGGCGAGATCAACCACAATCGCCTGTACGGGTATACCGGCGTCCTGACGCTGTTCCTCTAACGCAAATTCCACTAACGTGGCCTGTCGCAGCCCCCGCCCCCCGGGCGTCCGGAGTCCCGGATTCCGGAAGCTGGATGGGCGGGCGCCGCCGAGCCGGCCAATTCGAAACCGTACCGCACACGCCGCATCATGATCCGCCTCTTCGTTGCCATCCCGCTGCCGGAAACGGTCAGGACGCAGTTGACCCTGCTGCAGTCCGGCCTGCAGGGCGCGCGCTGGATCAAGCCGGAAAACATCCACATGACGTTGCGCTTCATCGGCGAGATACCGAATGATATCGCCGGCGATATCGACCTCGCTCTGGCGGGCATCAACGCGCCCGGGTTCGCGCTTCACCTGGGCGGCATCGGCAACTTCGCCCGCGGCAAGCATCCCCATGCGCTGTGGGTCGGCATCGCGCCGTCGAAACCGCTGGCGCACCTTCAGGCAAAAATCGAATCGGCGCTGGTGCGGGCCGGGCTCGCTGCCGAAACCCGCAAGTTCTCGCCCCATGTGACGATCGCGCGCCTCAGGGACATCCGCAAGGGCCGTGTCGAGGACTGGGTCACTGCGCATGGCGCCTTCCGCTCCGAGCCCTTCGTGGTCGAGCGCTTCGTGCTGTTCTCCAGCTTCCTCTCGTCCAGCGGCGCGATCTACACGCCGGAAGCGGAGTATCCGTTGGCGGGTTAGGGTGGCCTACCAGCGCTTCGCGTCATCCGGTGGCGGGATAGCTCTGAATCGGTCGCTGTTGAAATCGGCGAGTTCGCGGCGCTCTTCGGGATCAAACAGGCCTCTGTGATTCGGCGGAAGCCGGAACAGTTTTCCGTCCTTCGCATAGAGCAAGTCGCCGTTGCGGTCCCAATCCGCCCAATCAGTTCGCCCCATCGACACTGTTTCGCCGCCGGGCATGGCGACCTCATGCGTCACCACGTACCAGTCGCCGTCTTGTTCGCCGAAACCGTGGGTCACCATGCGCAGTCCTGCTCCGGAGCCGCTGACACGTTCCCAGATATCCGGCGGGTCGAACGTGAACGACACGCCAGTTTCCCGACTTTTCCGCGATGAGTTGTGCTGGTACTTGCCTTCTTGAACCAGAATCCAGCCATCCCGTTTCAGATGCATGCCGTAGATCGGCTGGTCTTCACCACTGCCGCCCGCTGCTTTGACCGTCAGGCGGGGGCATGGCTCGAACCCGGGAGCGAGTCTTGCCGTAGGGTGATTTAGCCAGACCGTATTCGCAGTCGCGAACAGCCCACCGCCACCCCAGCAATCTCCTTTTCGCCACAAGGAAATCGCTGTGAGCCAGGGAGGTTTGCTGATCGCGGTCCACGAATACATCGGCGATTTGTGATCCGCCGCGAAGTAGATAAGATACCGTCCATTCGGCGAGAGATCGCAGCGGCGTTCATAAATGCGGCCCTTCAACCAGTGGCCGCCTTCAAACACATCCGTTTCGGTATTCCAACCGATCAGCCGCACCAGTTTCGACGGCCCTCGCCTGAAGACCACGGCGAAGGGCACCTTGCGCGCGCGAATGACGAACAGCCGCGCCGGTGGGGCCTTGGTTGTCACGGCAGTTCGTCGCCCTTTTGCGGTGGGATGTCGCGGATCTTTTGCAGCACCTTGCGATAGGCATCCGCATCGGCGCGCACCGCCCGCTCCATGATGAATTCTTCCGTGTCGATGGCGGAAAGCTTTTCGGCGATGGCGGTGAGGAAGAGCTGGTTGATCGACGTGCGCTCGCGCTTGGCGATCTTGCGCGCCGCCTCCATCAGGGAATCCGGCAATCTCAATGCGTACTGACTCATCGCAATCTCTCCTCATTCAGCAAGGCAACGAAGTCGCCGGGTGAAAGGACCGGGATACCGAAGAATCGCGTCAGCGGTCGGAAATCCCTGATGTTCAGTGTTACCAACGTATCCGCGTTCCCAGCCACGGCAAGCTCACCGACCATGTCGTCGGACGGGTCGCGGAGCATCGGCCGCCAAAGGTAATGCAGCCTGACCGACTTCGCATTCCCCGCGATCATGTCGAGGACAACATCAATTTCCGCGGCATCGAGTCCCGCTGCCGAGAGATGTTCGGGTCGTTTCAGAACCGCCTCGTATTCAATGAGCAACGGCACCGAAAGCAGAATGTGAAAATCGCTGTTCGGCAGTCGCGCAAGAATATTGTGTGAGGCCCCTCTGCGCGACCGAAGTCCGGCGACAAGCACGCTGGTATCCAACACAACATCCATATCATATATAATATCAAAACTTAGAAAGTGTCAACAATAGACATCGAATACAATATCAATATTAGCTTCACCCAAACCGCCTCAATATCCCGTCGACCTGTGATGCGTAATGCCCGCCGAACAGCCGTGTGTGCACCAGTAGCGGGTAGAGGTTGTAGATGTCGCGGCGGGCCTCGAAGAAGCCGGGACGGAGCGGGTGGTGTTCGTTGTAGCGCCGGAAAAACCGGTCGCCGTACGTGCCGAACAATGTCGAAAAGGCGAGCTCGATCTCGGGATCGGCGTGATAGATCGCCGGGTCGATGAAGGCGGCGATGCGGCCATCGCGGCACAGGACGTTGCCGCCCCACATGTCGCCATGGATCAGCGATGGCCGGTCCGGTTCCTCGATGTACGTGTTGAGTTTGTCGGCGCAGAATGCTTCAAGGCGGACGTACGTTTCACGCCGCAACGCCCCCTTGTCCAAGGCCCGCCGCCCCATGTGAAGCAGCCGCTGGTTGCGGAAAAAAGAAATCCAGGACCCGGTCCAGGGATTCGGCTGGTGCAGCGGTCCGATCAGCGTATCGCGCTCATGCCCGTATGCATCGGCGGTGTTATGGTGCAGCGCCGCCAGCAGATCTGCCGCATGTTCCTGCGTGCTGGCCGTCAGTTGCCCGGCGGTCTCGATCCACGACATGACCAGCAGATCCGGCGCGGCATGGACAACGTCAGGGACAGGTACGGTGTTCGTACGTGCCAGATAATCGAGCATGTAGCCTTCGATCTCGAGCGTCCCCCCGGGCCCGGCCGTCTTGGCGACCAGAAGCCGCCCGTCGGCGAGCGTCACCCGCCAGACCTCGCCGATGCAGCCGCCCGGCAGAGTGGCCGCCTGTACGACCTCTGCGCCTGCGGCAGCCGCCACGGCCCGGCGCGCGGCCGGCGTCACAGCCAGTTCTCCTCCAGTTCCCGCAGCCAGGCGCGTGCGCCTGTCTCGATCATTTCGAGTACCTGCTCGAAGCCATGGCGGGCACCGTAATACGGGTCCGGTACCGGCGTCGCTGCGTTGCCCTGCGCGGCCTCCATGAACAGGCGCACCTTATCCCGCTGGTCCCGGGTTGCGCGGCGCAACAGATCGCGGCGATGGCCGTCATCCATGGCCAGCAGCAGATCGAACCGCTCGAAATCGACGAGCATCAGCTGCCGGGCGCGCAGGTCGGAGATATCGAATCCGCGTTGCGCCGCCGCGCGGGTGGAGCGCAGATCCGGCGGGTTGCCGACATGCCAGCCCTCAAGACCGACGGAGTCGGTCTCGATCTTGTCTGTGAGGCCCGCCTCAGCCACGAAATGCCGGAACACGCCTTCGGCGGTGGGCGAGCGGCAGATATTGCCGGTGCAGACGAACAGGACCCGGACCATACGCTTCCCGTTTGCGGTTTCGGGCGTTTGGTTTAGCATGCCCGGCGTTATGGCTGAACCCCGCTCGATCGTCGTGCTGACCGGCGCCGGGATATCCCGGGAATCCGGCCTGCACACCTTTCGCGACGCCGACGGCATCTGGGCCACGGTGAAGATCGAGGACGTCGCCACGCCCGAGGCGTTCCGGCGCGACCCCATGCGCGTGCACGAGTTCTACAACACGCGCCGGCGCAAGCTGCTGGGCAACGAGATCGCGCCGAACTCGGCGCATCTGGCGTTGGCGGAATTCGAAGCGGGCTGGCCGGGCGCGTTCCTGTTGGTGACCCAGAATATCGACAATCTTCACGAGCGCGCCGGCAGCCGCGACCTGATCCACATGCATGGCGAGATGCTGAAGGCGCGCTGCGACCGCTGCAGCGATATCGTGGAATGCCGCGACGACCTCTTCGTCGAGACGCCGTGCGGTGCTTGCAGCGAGTTGGGGACCATGCGCCCGCACGTGGTCTGGTTCGGCGAAATGCCGTTCGAGATGGATCGCATCTACGCGGCGCTCGAGGCGTGCGATCTGTTTGTCTCGATCGGTACGTCCGGCAATGTCTACCCGGCGGCCGGTTTCGTGCAGTCGGCCCGCATGGCCGGTGCCCGGACGGTGGAGCTGAATCTGGAGCCGTCCGAGGGCGCGACCCTGTTCGAGGAAGCGATCTATGGCCCCGCCGGAACCGTGGTGCCGGACTGGTTCGGGAAGCTGGCCCGGGACGGGATGGCGTGAGCGGCCGGGAGACGTTCGACCAGGCGGTGGAAGCGGCCAGCGCCTGCACCCTGTGTGCGGGCCAGTTGCCGCGCGGCCCGCGTCCAGTGTTCCGGGCGTCGCCGACCGCGCGGCTGATGATCGTCGGCCAGGCGCCGGGCGCACGCGTGCACGAGACCGGGATCCCGTGGAACGATGCGTCGGGGCGACGGCTGCGCGACTGGCTGGCTCTCGACAGCGAAACCTTCTATGACGCGTCGCGCATTGCGATCCTGCCGGTCGGATTCTGCTATCCGGGCCGGTACGAGCGCGGCGGCGACCTGCCGCCGCGGAGCGAATGTGCGCCGCTGTGGCACCGCCGGCTGACCGCCCACATGTCCGACCTCGGACTTGTCCTGTTGATCGGCCAGTATGCCCAGGCGCACTATCTGGACCGCCGGTGTCACCGCAGCCTGACCGAAACCGTGGCCGCCTGGCGCGATTACCTGCCGGACTATCTGCCGATGCCCCATCCCAGTTGGCGCAATACGGCGTGGTTGCGAAGGAACCCGTGGTTCGAGATGGATCTGTTGCCGGACCTGCGTGCCCGGATATGCAGGATTCTGTCCTGACTCAGGACTCTTTGTTGTTGTCCTCATCCTTGTCGGCGCCGGCCTTGCGGACTTTCTCGACAAACGTTTCCAGGCAGTCGGCGACGCGGCGGTTGATGGTGCCGTCCGGATAGACACCGTCCTGGTCCGGCTCTCCCGCCGGCACGCCGGTCAGGATCTCCAGCCCCTGGTCGATGGTCTCGACGCCGTAGATCGCGAATTCGGCCTTGCGGCAGGCCTCGACCACGTCTTCGCGCAGCATCAGGTGGCGCACATTCGACGCCGGGATCAGAACGCCTTGTTCCCCCGTCAACCCGCGCGCCTTACAGACATCGAAAAAGCCCTCAATCTTTTCGTTTGCGCCGCCGATCGCCTGGACTTCGCCGCGCTGGTTAACCGAGCCGGTGACCGCGAATCCCTGTTTGATCGGCACGCCCGACAGGGCCGACATCAGGGCGTACAACTCGGTCGAGGAGGCGCTGTCGCCGTCCACGCCACCATAGGACTGTTCGAAGACCAGGCTTGCGGCCAGGGCCAGCGGGCGGTCACGCCCGAACCGGTCGGCAAGAAACCCCGACAGGATCAGCACGCCCTTGGAATGCAGCGGCCCGCCCAGCTTGACCTCGCGTTCGATGTCGATGACGCGGTCGCGGCCCATGCTGACGCGCGCCGTGATCCGGCTCGGCCGACCGAACGAATATCCGCCGAGCTGCATCACCGACAGGCCGTTCAGCTGGCCCGGTTTGGCCCCCGCGCTGTCGATCAGCACGACACCCTCGGAAATCGCTTCCTGCACCTTTTCGCGCAACCGGTCGGAGCGGCGGATATGGGCATCGATGGCCTGCGTGACATCCTCTCCGGTTACCGTGTTGTGTGCGCCGGTTTCGGCCCAGTAGTCGGCTTCGTGAAGCAGGTCGGCGATGCTGCGCATATGGGTGGTCAGTTTGTCACGGTCGCGGGAGAGCCGGGCCGCGCGCTCGATCACACGGGCCACTGCGCCGGCGTCGAACGGGCGCATACCCTCGTTGCGCACGATGGTGCCGATCAGCCGGGCGTAGAGGTCTACACTGGCCTCATCGCGTGGCATATCTTCCTCGAAATCCGCTTGAACCTTGAACAGTTCGTTGAAATCCGGGTCATAGGCGCAGAGCAGGTAATACAGCATCCGCTCGCCGACCAGCACGATTTTGATGTCCAGTGGAACCGGTTGCGGATCGAGCGACACCGTGTCGACGAGGCTCAGCGTCTGGCCCAGTGGCTCGATACTGATCTCCTTCGCCCTCAGCACCCGCTTCAGCCCTTCCCAGCTGTATGGCTGGGTCAGCAGCTTGTAGGCGTCGACCACCATATAGCCGCCATTCGCGCGGTGCAGCGCGCCCGCCTTGATCAGCGTGAAATCGGTGACCAGGGTACCGAACTCCGAACGATGCTCGATCCGGCCCAGCAGGTTGCCGTACGTCGGATGGTCCTCGTAGACGACCGGCGCGCCGTCGCGGCTGTCCCTGCCGACGAGCACATTTACGGTGTAGTGACGCATCGCCCCGTCCTGGGTCGGCGCCTGTGCGGCTTGCGGATGTTGTCCCGCCTCGCCGGAGCTCTGTTGCGGGCCGGCGAGAAGCGTCTCGGCCTTGTCGACCACGTCACGCTCGACCGCCTGCAGCCATTCGATGACCTCCGGCAGATCCTCGTGTTTCTTGCGGATTTCCTCGATCAGATGATCCACTGCGAGACGGCTGATCTCACGGTTGATCTCGCGGACGCGGTCGCGGTGCTCACGCTCCCATCGCGGTGCCTGACGCAGCGTCGTCTGCAGTTGCTCCTCGAGTTCCTTGAGGTCCGCCTTGGTTTTTTCGCGTTCCGCCTCCGGCAACGCCTCGAACTCTTCGGGGCTCAACACCTGGCCTTCCCGCAGCGGCGCCAGTGCGAGCCCGAGCGGCGTACGCACCAGTGCGACGCTATGCTCCTTGGCGCGCTGTTGGATCGCCTCGAACGCTTGCTCCTGGCGTTCCTTGAATTCCTGGGCCAGAGCCTCGCGGCGATTGCGGTAGTCCTCGCTTTCGAAGGTTGTCTGCAGGGCCGCGCGAAAATCTGCCGTCAGGCGCTCCATGTCCCGGGCCAGCGGGTGGGCACGTCCGGCAGGCAACCGCAGCGCCCGGGGTCGCCGTGGATCCTCGAAGTTGTAAACATAACACCAGTCGTCGGGGACCGGTCCGGCGCGCGCCTGACGCTGCAGGAATTCACCGATGAGCGTATGCTTGCCGGTACCGGCCGGGCCGGCGGCGAACAGGTTGAAGCCGTCGCGCCGAATGCCAATGCCGAACGCCACCGCCTCGACGGCGCGGTCCTGCCCAATCAACTCTTCCAGCGGCTCCAACTCGGACGTCGTCTTGAAGCCGAAGCGCGACGGGTCGCACGCCCGGAACAAGGCTTCCACCGGCAACGGCTTGTGGTCGGTCATGTCGCCCCCTCGCGATTCGCTATCCGGTGTAGAGCAATTCACGCCCGCGCTCAAGGACGCGTCGGCAGTGCCCCGGTCATTCTGCCGGCGGGTGGCTGAATGTGCCGTTCTGGTAGTCCTGGATGGCTTGCAGGATTTCGTCCTTGCTGTTCATCACGAAGGGGCCGTACTTGAAAACTGGCTCGCCCAGCGGCTTGCCGGCCACAAGTATCAGGCGAGCACCCTCTTCGCCGGCGCGAATGCGCACGGCATTGCCCGGGCCGAGCACCGCCAGTTCGCCATTACGCACCAGCTTGCCGGGAGCCTCTTCGGTGGCGCCGATCTCCGCAGCCCCGGCGAAAACATAGGAAAAGGCGTTGTGATCCGGGGCCGCCGCGTGATCGCTCAACGCCCGCGCCGGCAGCGTCACGTCAATATAGAGCGGTGTGGCCGCGATTCCCCGCACCGGCCCTTCGACGCCATCCACCATACCGGCGATGATCCTGATTGTAACGCCGCCATCGCGGGTCACCTCCGGAATCTCTCCGGGGTCGATATTCTGGTAACGCGGGGGGCACATCTTGTCCCTTGCCGGCAGGTTCACCCAAAGCTGGAAACCCCGCATTTCGCCCTCTTCCTGTTCCGGCATTTCAGAGTGGATGATGCCCCGTCCGGCTGTCATCCATTGCACCCCGCCGGGACCGAGAACTCCTGCGTGTCCGGCATCGTCCTCGTGCCGCATGCGCCCGGCCAGCATGTATGTCACGGTTTCCATACCGCGATGGGGATGCGGCGGGAATCCCGCAATATAATCGTCCGCCTTGTCCGAGCCAAAGGCGTCGAGCATGAGGAAGGGATCCAGGTAATCCAGTTCCGGCTGACCGATGACGCGCTTCAGTCGCACCCCGGCGCCGTCACTGGTCTCCCGCCCCCAGGTGACGCTTTTCACCGTTCGCCAGTTCGCCGCCATCGATGCTTTCCTCCGTAGTCTGCCGCCGTCAGGCTGAAAATAGCCCGTTTCGCGGCAAATATAATCCCGCAGCACGGAACAATATTGTTTATTCTTTTCGAACAACAGTGGCTGCGAAGGCATGTGCTCCGACGTGCGGGACGGCCTGCGCATGCAGCGGTGCAAGAGGGCAGGGCCGGCGATGGCGATCAGGGGCATATTGTTCGACAAGGACGGCACGCTTGTCGATTTTTTCGAAACCTGGATACCCGCCTACCACGCCGCCTCCGACCTGGCGTCCGCAGTCGCAGGCGACTCTGCTCTTGGGGATCGCCTGCTCCGGCTCGGGGGCTACGACCCGGCGACCGGCACACTCAATCCGGACTCCATTCTGGCGAGCGGTACGACACTGGAAATCTGCGATCTTTGGGCGGCTGCGGCGGGCGTGCCGGATCGGCAGAAACTGTCCCGCGACCTCCACAGGGAGATGGAAGCATACGTGACCGCCCGTCCGGTGCCCGTTGCCGACGGAATTGCGGAATTGTTTCGCCGTCTCGCCGACCGCGGCCTGGTGCTGGGCATGGCCACCATGGACGGCGAGGCCGTGGCCCGCGCCACCGCAGATGCGTTTAACCTTTCGGAATTCCTCTCATTCATCAGCGGCTACGACAGCGGTTACGGGTCCAAGCCCGCGCCAGGCATGGTTCGTGGATTTTGCAGCGTCACCGGCCTGTCGCCGGTCGACGTCCTGGTTGTCGGCGATACCGACCGCGATATGAGCATGGCCCGTGCCGCCGGCGCCGGACTCGCAGTCGCCGTGCTCACCGGCGCGACGCCGCGAGAGGGTCTGGTGCCAATCGCCGACCGGGTCATCGCCAGCGTGTTCGACATAGAGTCGGTTCTCGACTGAACGCTCCGGCGCGGCGCGCAACACGGTTGCCGTATGCCCCACCGCGGTCGACGAACTCTGTTGGATTTGAAGAAAATCTTATATCATTCGTAAGGTCTTGTTCCTGATGATCTGGTACAATTAAGTTACCGTGAAGGGTTGGTTTCGGTATGTCCCGGGACACTGCTGGGAAACAAAGCAGTCGTCGGGATCACAAAAATAATCCGGGAAGCGCAACAGGCTTTCCTTCGAAATCGATGACTCTTCAGGGGCTAGGACAGGAGTCGTAATGGGTGGTGATCCGCGTGTCAGGCGGGTTA